>Ga0209712_10004484_pt1 | contig 11080 bp, 18 predicted proteins | sample ArcOceMetagenome_FD_187443 | JGI IMG/M metagenome (GOLD analysis project Ga0209712, IMG submission 187443) | Marine eukaryotic phytoplankton communities from Arctic Ocean - Arctic Ocean - Greenland ARC118M Metagenome (SPAdes) (version 2) | ecosystem: Environmental > Aquatic > Marine > Oceanic...
ATAATCATACAAGTAATTCCGTCAATTTCTTCAACTCTGTGATTTGGTAAACTTGTTTTTTGAACATCCCAGTTCAAAAGGTTTCCACTCATCAAAATTTTCTCATTGTTCGTCTTGTTGTCGTGTAGTTGTGAGATTAAATATTTCAAGGTCTTATGAAGCCCAACCTTATTATTGAACTCTATAGATAACGATAGTCTTTTTTTGTGTGTTTCCATTTGTTTTATTTTTTACTTGTTTGGTGCTTATTATCTCTTTATTTCATATCTGTTAACCGTTAGACCTCTGTAAACGAATGGAGAGTTAAGCCGTTTTAGATAGTTGTGGCTAAAGTTGTTATTTCTACAGAATGCCGTTAGAGTTGCCCATACCTGCATTTCTCCGGTATTGTTGTCTTGTACTATTAATATTGTTTTCATTTTTATTTTTTAGATTGGAAATTTAATTAATTCTTCATTTTTATAAATTCTTCTTCCTACTAAATTACCGTCATACCATAATTTTTCTTCTTTACCTATTCCAACTACTGTATAATAATCTTTATTTTCAGATACTATTTTTTCAGTAAATGTTGACTCTCCTTTTGAGTAAGTTATTGTTTTGTCTTTCCAAATAATTGCTTTCATTGTGTGTTTGTTTGTTTGATGGTACAAATATAGACCGAATGTTTATACCTCACAAACTTTCTTTGATTTATTTTCAAATAAAAACGTAACTAACTGAAAACAAGTATAAAAACTTTTGTTTTTTTTAATCTTTCATTAAACACATACAAGAACCACTTTCAAAGGCTCTTTTTATAATTAAATCCTTGTCTTGTCCAGGTGCATTGAATGTGACTATTACTTTCTCTGAATCGTCTGTCACTTCGTATTCATCCACTAAGTAAATTCCATTCATTAAAACCTCATCTCTAACTTTCAATCCTTTTTTCTTGAACCAAATTATGTATTTCATATTTTTTGATTTTCTTGATTTCTTTATAAATGTAGTTTGACCAATCATTAAAACTTAGACGTTCTAGCGGAAGTATTGATTTTTTAATTTTCATTATTTCGGGTTTGCTCTAAATAAATCATTGTTCTAGTTCTTTCCTCCATAAACTCACTAAAGGAATCAGCCTTTTTAAGCCATTGTGCGAACTTTTCTTTCTTTCTTAGGGTAATAGTTACCTTCCGGAAGTAATCGTCAAAAATGAACTCGTAAACACTATAGTGCTTTTCATTAATCTCAACTTGTCCTATCACCCTAATTAAACCTTCATCATTTAACTGCGAAAGTCTAGACGTTAATGTTTGATGTGACATACCGGTTGATTCTCGCAAAGCATATGTGCTTATTCCTTTTTTCTCAGAATCACTTGGTTCGTAATTATATAATCTTGTATTGTCTTTTACTTCCTTTAAAACTTTCTCGCTGAAATTAGTAATGTTTCCATTCTCTAAATTAGTCAGCCAGTTTTTTACAGATGCTTTCATGTTTTTGGTTGTTTGATTTATTTATCATTAATGGTTGCTGCTGCTGCTATCCCTATAATTATCGCCAGCATCATAAAAATTATAGAGATTACTCTCCACCCTTCATCCCAATTACTAGGGTTTAAATCCCAATTAGCGTATGACATCATTAAGTGAACTGTTACGAACCCGATTAATGGTAGTATTGCGAATAGATATTTCTTTTTCATTTTTTTGGTTGTTTGATTTGGTGTCATGTCGTTTGGTTATACGCAGCAAGCAACTGCAATTAATATTAATATTCCTGATAGGGTGCAGATTACATTGAATCTTATCTCTGCTTTTGTGTCTCCTTTAAATAATTCTTTCATTTTAAATAGTTGATTTGGATATTCTTTTGATTTTATCAACGCATACGTTGTGTTTTATTGCTGATTCAAAAACTTTGTCCTGGTTCACATTGATGATAAACGAATGGCAAACGTCACCCCTTATTTCACTAATTGCTGCGTGTACCCTTTTTGCATAATCTAAATTTGCTTGAATTTTTTTTTCCATAGTGTTTTATATTGTTCGAATTATATTGAATTTAAAATGTGTTTTCTCGAATTTTGAAGTATCTAAAAGTCTGTTAATTTTTTCTACTTTATCCGGATTATCTTCAAACACAAGATGTACAGTATCATCTTCTTTTTCGCTTCTCGCAGTGCTTAAAGTTGATGTGAAAATTACACCCTCTGCAATTTGACCTTTATTTAATTTTTTTCTAAGTGTTTTCATTTTAGTTAATTTTCGACATTTTAGATAAAGTCAACTTCGCTTCTTCGTTCCATCTTTCTGCTCCTTGTACATCGCATAAGTCTAGACATCTGTTACTTCTTTTTAATTGGATTTGAAAATCTAATTCTAATCTTCCAAATTCTGAGATGGTACTGTTGCTTGTTTTTGAATTGTTCATTGTGTTTGTTTTTGTTTGTTATGGTTTTAAATATGGGGAATTTCACCCCTTTTTTATTAGTTACTTGTTATTGTGAATTTAATATTGCGTTTTGATAATTCTTTTACCAATTCAATTTCTTGTAAAAAAACGCCCGTTGTTGAAAATTGGTTTTCGTAAACGTGAATGCCATCCCTTGTTAAAGTTACGTAGCCCTTCGTATCAAAAACCTCTTTATTGTTTCCCTTTTTAGTAGTGTAATTATAAGTAGTTGTCATAATGTTTCTTTTAATTTGTTTGATGGTGTAAATATAAGTAGTTATATAATACAAAGCGTGTTTTATTTGATAATAATTTCAATTATTTTAAGCAAATCTCTTGAAAGCCTTGATTTATATAGCTATTTAACTAAAATAAAAATAATTAAAATTGCAGAAAAGGAACTTCCTGCACCGGTGAAGAAGGCGTTTTTGCGCTTTTTTCTCATAAGAATCAACTCGTTTTTGCTATTAATCAACTGTTCGTCTAGTGTTTTTATAGTAGAGTTTGATATTTCCAGGAAATTTTTGTGCTTTAATATAATAGAATCCTTTAATAATATGATTGAATCCTTTAACGGAGCATTAATTAAACAGTCAAGACATTTAATATCTTGACGAATTGAATAATGAATGCAGGTATCATCGTGGATTAAGCACGTTTCTTGTGCTATCCCTTTCTGAGTTAGACATATTGAAAATATCAATACTATTTTGAATAATGCTTTTTTCATAATCGTGAACTTTATTTGTTAGAGCAATTATTTTTCTTTGCATCTCTATCTTCTCCGCTTGATGCTCTATTAAGTTCTCATACCCCGTAGCATCTCTTTTAAGGTATCTTTCTACTAGAATGATAATGTATACCACTCCAATTAATAAGACTACGTTTTTGATGCTTAAAAACTCTTTCATTTAGAACTCATTCAAAAGGCAATAACTCACAGAAGTTTGCTCTCCGCTTTCGTGCAGGTATCTGAACTCATCCATTTGCTCTAAATATTCTTCTCTGTCATTGATTACTTGACATCCTGCACTCCAATTTCCAATAAACCATTTTACAATTTTCAAATTATTACGTTCAAAATTGTATGTGTTCGTATGATAGTTTATGCCATACCATCCCGAAATTGGCTTTCCTAGTTGTTCTGCTTTTTTGTCTAAATCTCCATCTCTGTAAACAGTTACTTTTGCTCCGGTTTGACAGAGTGCCGGCATTCTACCTCTGTGAAGTCTATACTGCCATACATCATAATAAAATTTATCTGCCTTTAGAATTGCTGAACCGTACTTATTGAAGGCTTTAAACCCTCCTTTTAACTGCTTACCTCCGGAGTTAGTTGTTCCCGTTAAAACCCTCACAAATCTTTCTCCTACAAACTCATAAAATTTATCATCGTAAACATCATAGACATCTTCTTTGCTTCTAACTCCAATTATCCAATGACCGGTTGGAATGTTTTTAAAACCCTCAGAAATTTTAACTCTTTCAAGCAATTCTTTGTCCGTGTAATTTCTTACTGATGTCATACTATAGATTTATACATTCTAGGGAAATGCCAGGCATCAAAACCAATGTATTTGAATTTTTGAGTTGACTTTAAATAATTAATAATAGCATACCACTTGTTTAAGAAATAAAGATACAAGTCATTGTAAGTTATACTTTCCGGAGAATGGAAAAGAGCGTATTCAAACTCAACCTCTATACCTACAAGCAAATGCTCTACTTTTTTCCTTTCCTTTAAATAAGCCCTTTTATCGTGCCTATTTAATAGTGGTTCTAACTGTATTACTGCGCTCATTTTTCTTCTTTTGGTAAGCCTATTAGACTGTCCTTGCTTCTCAGTAAGAGTCCTGCCATTCCAAAAAATCCTGCCATATCAGTTACAGAACTGCCTCTGTGCATCATAAACGCACAATAAACAACTAAAGCCAAACCTAATAATGTCGTTAAATAATTACTTAATAATCTCTTTTTCATTTTTGCAATTTTTGAATTTCTTTTACAATACGTAACTCCATTTGTGCCATTAAAGTCTGCAAATTATTATGTCCTTTTGTTACTTCCATCTGCAAAACTGTTAATTCACTTTTGAGTATATCTATACGTTTATGTAGCAATTTACTCATTTCTTTCTTACCCTCTTGGAGTTCGTTTATTTCTTTTTGCTGATTTACGTCTTTTTGAACCAGCACATCTATTGAACTTTTTAGTTTTATATACGCTCCGATTGCGCCTAAAATACCCGAAAAAACTGAAATCACTACATCTAAACCAACTGCTCCTATATCCATTTTTTCTTTAATTATTATTTTACTCCTAAAGCAGTATTTAAAATATCGTCAAGTTTATCTGCACTTGCATAGGCACTTCCATTTTCTGCTACTATATCAGCAAATGCAAATAAAGTCATTGATAGCTGAATTGTGTCACTTTCTATAGGATTTAAAATGTTCCAATTTTGAACTGCTCCTAATTGGATATAGACTGCTCCGTTTGTGCCTTGATATGGCTCATTGTAAAAAAACGCAAAATTATCTAATGAATCTCTTAAATGAAGTGATTTATGAGCAACATTTTTGACGTAAGTTATTTTTGAAACCTGGTCTTCAACTATCAACCAATTATGCTTCACGTATACTGATATAGCCATTTTACTTTAAATTATAATATGATTTACTTAGCTTTCTTCTATCTCCAAAAGTAGCAGTAACCGTAGCCAATCTGCTTCTTTCAATATATTCTATTTCGGGAGATTCGTCAATTACTACTGGAACATCAAACAATGAATAATCGTGATTACTTGCATTGTGGTCTGACAATAAAAGTCTGTCTTCATTTAGAAAGTGAAAATCTAACAATCTTCGTGTAACTCTTATATCTACAAAATCTGATTTCAACGTATATTGGTTTACGTTTTCCCTTGTAACTTTTTCTACTTCTCTGCCTTTGGTGATTAAATTATTCACCTCCATATTTGGCTCTCTATTTCCAAAAAATCCATTGAACCTAATACTGTCTTTATGATTTGAATTTGTGAAGTCAATTAACTCTTTTTGATAGTAGCTATTTGGCTCACTCCAAACTCTAACTGTACCTCTTGCGTTTGTTATTGAATAATCTCTCAACGTGTACTGTCCATAATCGTATTCTAACGCAATTCCGCTAATGTTATAGGCTACAGAAATTGTGTAAACTCCTACTCCATAAGTTACCAGGTATTGCTTCCAATCAAATACAAATCCTTTCACTAAATCATCTTGTGGGTAAACGCCAACTGTACCTAAGTTAGATAATTGCACCGGATTTCCGCATTTAAATACCTTAAATTGAACCGTGTCTGTTAATGTGGATGTCTTTATTGCTATGCCCGTAATATCGTTCTTATAGCCCTCTGAATCGGTTGAACTAGCTAGTTTCAAAAGTGGCTCACAACAAACCTCCTTGCAGCCTAAACGATTACCTTCCTCAATTACGTTGGGAAACCTAATTACATTGAAGCATATTTTATTTCTATAATTCATCGTTAAATATTTACCGCTATATCAAAAACAATCGGATTGCCTAATGTTGATTTCAACTGTGAAGTATCATTGTAGCCAACATAATAAAAGTCTACACCTCCTTTTGATGTAAGGCTAATTAATGGATTCATCACGCTTGTAGTTAAATCATCTTTTCCTCTTGGCAAAGTCAAATCACTCATTGCCTTTGTTTCACTTGCGTTGAACTCTTTTAAAGTTGTCCATTTCCATCCGGTTATTTCTACTAATTCTCTGCCCATTTTTAAAACATTTGATAAAATCCGTTTACATTATTCTCTATCCAAACCTCTGTTTGTTGCCTATTTTCAGCATAAATTACATCCTCACATTTGTAGCCTTTGTGATATAAATACGAATGCACATCAATATTAACGAATTTTAAAGTTTCGTTTACTGTTGTACTTCCCGTTGCACCTAATACTCCGTTTAATCTTGCTGAAATTAATGAAGGAATAGCATTGTTACCCCAAGTTATGCAAACAAATCCTCCAACAGTATTTGTATTGACAAAATGTCCTATTTGCCCATTGTATGCACTAGTTAAAGTTGGAGTGCTATATATAAGCCAAACCATATTACTTGGTGCGGTTGTAGTTCCTATTCCAACTCCAACTCTGTTTTTGTTAATGCCGGTATCTATATCTGAAAATACGGACAAACCTAAAGCATCAGCAGTTACAATAACTCCTCCGTCTTGAATGCTATGAAAATGATTTACACCATCACTCAAATGAGCAGGTCTATTACTTACCGTACACTTTGAAACAACTCCTGCTATAACTATAGGAGGTTGTGCTGACATTACTGTTTGAACTGCATCAAATGAACCTGCAGAAACACTTTGATTGTATCTCTTAACTACATATCCATTATCAGAAGCAGTAGTTCCAACAAAAGTTAAAAGATTCGCTTCATCTAAAACATATTCATCATTCAGTAAAATGTACGGTATATCTTGCTCCGTATTGTCAGAACTACGTCTTACTCTAATCAACGCTCCGGTGTATGATTCTTGTAATCTACGGGCAGTTGAATAAGCAATAACCGCATCCTTTCCTGCACCTAAAAGATATTGCCAGGTTGATTCTTCTGAGTAAATTCTAGCAGAAACACAAACCTTGTTTACTGTTACTGCATTAGTATCAACTATTGTTTTTAGAGTGGCAACATTAGCAGCAGGAAGTTGTAAGTCTAACATCGTCTGTCCTGCTATTGGTTGTAACGGATTACTTACAATTCCTCCTTGCGCTAAAACTGAACTAATTACCCATCTATTTCCTGCTTCAAAATCTTCTATCGTTATTTCTGCCCAAGCATTAAGGTAACTACCTGCACTCCAGGTCAAGGTTGCAGTAAGTTCGTGCAATTCATTTGCTACAAAATTAGTAGGATTTGAATTGTCAGAAAGTAACTCTATACCCCATACCGTAGATACATTTACATCATCTTCATAAGGTCTAATTCCTACTTCTTGATAATTGAAATCATCTACTCCTGCAAGCCTTGTGTAATACGCTATTCTTACTCTCCAATTTCCCGAATTACTAAACCTTTGCCAATTTCGATTAAGTCCATCAAAAGCGTATTGCGTTATATCAAAAAAGTATTCATTGGCGTTTGCTTGTTCTAGCCAATACTCCCACCTTGACAGATAACCGTATTCTAAAGTTAGACCGTATTTTCCTGCTATATCAATTACTGCATTTCTCTTTAACGATATGTGATTTCTGTCTGTTGTTGGAGGTAAATTAAACCCTCTTGAAACATTAAAGTTTGGCTGAAATTGACCGGATATAAAAGGTACATCACTAAAATTAAAGAAGATATTTTCTAAACTGAATGACTCTCCAGTTACTGTATCATACGCTTGTATTTCCGCTTTTACACCTTCGTATTCAATATTGTCTAAAAGTCTAAAATTGCTCTTATAAAGAACATCATCCTCTGTCGTTGTTTGTGGCAAAGGAGTTGTAATTGTATTTCCTGCGTGGTCTAGCAGTATCTCATCTACTACATTTGGAATTTGAACTCCTAATGTTGGTGCATCTATATTATCTTGATTGAACAATTGAAGTGAAACCCTTTTACTGTTAAAAGTTCCGTCTGTTGCTATGTCACCTAAACTGAGCCATAATGTCGATAATCTGCCCCCATCTGCTATTGTGGAGAACAAAGAATTTGCTTGTGAATTTGGTGTTATCTTTCCTTCTATACTTAGTTCTGTACCTGCTAATGTAATTTTAACATCTGACAAATCCCATCTTGCACCACTTTCGTTTGCTTCTCCTAAGTAAATCGTAGTATCTAAAACTGCATCCGCTATGAAATCGTGTTCCGGTGCTAAAACTAAAAGATTTTCGCCTAAGTTAGTCAGTTCTTTATTTTGGTAGTACGTGCCGTCTATTGGTCGCCAAACCAATCCAAGCCTATATGTACTTGTTGGATTAATCTGATTTGGTGCTTGAACTATTGCCTTAAAAGTTGATACACCGCTATAATCTAAAGCAGTTATATTGTCACCTAAAGCATCTTTCCATTGTATGCTAGTGGCACTATATAAACTTAACCCTCCGTTGTAATTTTCGTTAAACCCTCCGGTATTACTTTGCGTATTATCACTGGTACTTTGACTTACTCCGTTTGGATTTCCGTATTGAGAAAATGCCTTAACTCTAATTACCGGTGCTAAACAATTGGCGTTTGCATAATAATTTGGCTCTGCATATCCGTCTTTTATTAATCCCCATTGCAGGAACTTAAAAGTAACTTTATATTGCCTCCATCCTTCTGATTCAGCAGAAACATAGGTTAAATTAATGTCCTTAACATAACTGCCGGATTTGCTAATTAATGCGCTCATTGGTTGCGCTACTCCTATAGGTATTCCGCTTGATTGTTCTAATTCAAACCTGCTTAATTCACCATCTATTACAGACTCTAAAACCTGCGAACCATTTGGAGTTAAGTTGAACCAAAACTGTACAGAATTTGGCTGCTTATTCACGTACATTCTAAGGTTTCCCGTAACCCCGTCAGTAGGAAACATTCTACCGTTTGGATGGTTGTAGGTAGTACCGTTATAAATATAAGTCAAAGGAGTATCAAAATAAACTTTGTTCTCCGTAGTGTACAATACAATCTTACTTGAAACTTGATAAAATGAAGTTCCACTAACATAGGCATAATGCTTAATCACTAATGTATCTCCTGCAATAAATCCCCAATCTGCTGCACTACCATTCTGAATAGACAAAGAGTAATCACCTGCAACTGAGTTGTAAGTGAATTTATTTTGACTACTACCTAATACTCCGAATTGCGTTGCAAAAGTTACTTCTCCATCGCACCAATCACCGGCATTTGCAGAAAGTCCTTGAAGACTATTGTATTGTTCTGATGTAATATTAAGTGGCATAATTTCTCATTTGTTGGTTCAAACTAACTAATCTATTTGTCATATTTTTTAACTCCTCCTTGCTTGATGCTTTTCTTGCTTCGTCTAGAAGTGCTAATTGCTCCGCAGTCATTCTGTCTTTAACTGCTTCTGTCATATTTTCGTTTACAAGATTCATAGTTTCTTGAACTCCTTTTAACAACTGAATTATACTTTCTGAATTATGCATCTATTAAAATTGTTTCGGTGTTATTACCTTCATTTGAAAGTTCTGAATAAGTTATTTCTGCAGTCTTACTTTCATTAATCCATTCAAAGGTAAGAATTTCTAAAGAGTTACCGTTTTGGTCTAGCACATAGTTGTTATTTAACAACATTAAAAAATTGTCTGTTGAGAACGGTATTCTTTCCGTGTATATCCGCTTAAAATTAGCTTTTACCTCGTTAATGGAGTGATATTCTAGATACAAAGAGTTTGCGCCTATTATACCTCGGTAATTGCTTGGCTGCCTTCCGTTGACTTGGTATATCAATTTTGTAGTTGAAAAAAACTCTTGACCAATCATCATTACCCCGATTCTTCCGGTTATGGATGATTCAAAACTAGAATCACCTCCTAAGAAATTAATTAGAGTATCTGCTAACCTGCAGAATGTTGCAGCAAATTCCTCAACAAAAGTTAAAGACTCTTTTCTTGTGCCATAGGCAAAAGGAATCGAAATTTCTACTAATCCCTTAATACTAACCAGGTCGGCATTCACTACAGATACCGGTTCTGTGCTATACTCACAGTCGGTATCATCTAAATTATCCATCGTGTGCCAATCAGATATATCATATTGATACCGCATATAATATCTCTTCCAAGCATCACCGGTATTGTACCCCCATTGATTCTCCCTTACATTTTGTAAATTCAACGTATTTGTAATAGTCAATCCGCTATTCAATACCCAATAATCCCTTCTTTCAAAAACTATATTATTGCCTATAATTCTGAACTTTGCGTTAAACATTTCTTGCAAAGCATCCATCAATTTACCTAATGTTGAAACTGCAAAATCCCTAGCCGTAGGATAACCTTTATTGAAGTAATTACTATTAAAAATATTTAATTGATTTAAAATAGACTGTTTATTCTTTTTTAAGGGTACTCCTACAATGGTTAATTGTGGCATTCCTTCAATAATGCTACTTTGAAATGTCATACCTAATTTGGTGCATCCTTTTTGCATTAATTCTAAAACCGTTGCACCTTTGAACTTCCTTAATGGAGGGAATATTAACTCTATTATTTGCCCTATCATATCTAAAAGCATACCAATCAAAGCTAAAGTATAGATAATTCTAGCCGCAGCCAAAGCAACTGCGTTTATTACTGCTCCTAAATTTATTGATGGAGTAAGTCCAGCATTTGGCGTTGCTGCAGCAGTTATGTCCGCTATTGCTTCAACTACTTCATTTATGGCTTCTGCTAATGCCTTTTGCAGCGTATATATGCTAATAATAAGCATTATGAGCATTTCTGCTTGATTGTCTTTTATAATCAAATAAGGAACATTAATTACATTAATAGGATTCGTTCTATTCAAAGACTCAAAAGACAGTCCGTTTGCTTGTTGTTTGAACCAATCAATGGCTCTCCTTCTCTTTATTGTTACCTCAACTGCAGAATCTCCTACTCCGCTAATTAACGGATTATCTG
>Ga0209712_10004485_pt1 | contig 11080 bp, 14 predicted proteins | sample ArcOceMetagenome_FD_187443 | JGI IMG/M metagenome (GOLD analysis project Ga0209712, IMG submission 187443) | Marine eukaryotic phytoplankton communities from Arctic Ocean - Arctic Ocean - Greenland ARC118M Metagenome (SPAdes) (version 2) | ecosystem: Environmental > Aquatic > Marine > Oceanic...
GGCAGCTAATACTTCCTTCTCATGATTGTTATGGCCATCAGCAAAAGCGACTGTCGCTACTAATGATAAAAGTACAGTGATAAATATGTTTCTCATAAAAGGTCACCTAAAAAATGCTATCACAAATAAAACACCCAACGCATAGGGTGCCAGTGTCTTAACGATGACAGAAGCAGCAGGACTATACAAGTCTGCATAGATCTATAAGCGCATTTATTTAGCTGTAAAACTCAAGATTATCTGTGGAAAAAGATGTAATTCGGATAGTTAGTGTAATTAGTAAAACCGCAAATATGAGAGCCTGATTAGGTACTATTTACCCACTACTCAGTCTACTCAGCCAACCCTGCTCTAAAGAACACCCTGAGACGCACCAAACTTCCCTGAGAAGCCATATATTGCTGAGTTTATGGAGATTTTAGGTGTGCTGTGAATGCCTCTAGAACCGCCTGTATTGGCTTCTAAGCGAGGCTGTGTTTGACCTTTTAGTGTGCTTATTTAGGGCGCATTGGGAGTTCTTGGGAACTTGCTCAAACAAAGGATGATCTATACAGTTATTCGTTAATTAATAAGGCTAAAGGATGTCCTGTGCCATCAATGAAACATAGAATCAGTAATGTATTAGCTTGGGTTGGCATTCCCTTTTTACCGTCACTATCTATTTGTTTGGTGATGTTACTGTTAACGCAAGATAAAGATTATAGTATTTTTGTCGCAATCGCGATTATATTCGGGCTACTGATTTGGCTGCCTGCAGGCATAGTCAATTATATTATGGTCGGTAGCTTTAGAGTCCTTCCATGGAAGCAGATTGAGGAGGAAGTAGAATGAAAAGATTACTGGTCATCATCACGCTACTAACTGCACTGTCTCCTTCAGTAGCATTAGCTACAGAGTCTTCGTTTAAGATGAGCGTGGAAGCGCTGGTTACCAAATCAAATGAAACGGGAGATATCTCATACTTAGGTATGGCAGCTATAAGATGCGCTGCTTTGTACAATACTTACCTCACACTTGTTGAGTTAAATATGGATATCAAAAATGATGGAGCTGTTGCACATAGCCTTTATAAGCTTGGAGTTAAAATCAAAGCTCAAAAAATGCAGGAACATGGTGCTAAAGAGAGTTTCATAGCTTCAATGCCTGAAAAAGCTATGGAAGATATCCAAAAATACTCTTTAGTGTATTGGGAGTGGTTAAAAAATAATAGAGAAGCCACTGGAGATTATGCAGCTTCCTCACCTGAGTTTATAAAAGAACAAGAGCAATGCAAAATTGTCTACAGCTTTACGCAGACAAACTCAGACACAAATGACTGAAATAAACCGCTACCACTCAAGACCGCTAGACGTGCATAGATGGTCTAACCACCCTGAAGCCACAAAGCTACGCGAGGCTGTATGGAAAGACTACTTCAAGGATGCATTCCCTCCTATAGAAGGCAAAGGCAACAAAGCCAAGTCAGAACCCAAGAAGCAATTCAAAGTACTACTACTGGACCTGTATGTAGCTTGGTTAGACGATCCTGAGTTGTCTATAGGCATAGGTATGTCTAATAGCGCCTACAAGGCAAATACGAGATACAACGCTTTGTTCATATCAGCCAAGATCATGGACATAATCAATCATGCCTTTTTAATGGGATTGATAGACAAGAAAACAGGTTCACAGCAGTCGGCCAAGGTAACTCGCATTAGAGCCTCTGAAAAACTAGCAGCAATCTTTAGCAAATCGGAACTAACACTGTTTGATCTGACGGAAGAGCAACCAAATCAAGAAGTAATTATCCTAAGTAAGCACGACTACATCAACGACAAGAAGAAGCGTATCCAAGTGGACTACGAAGACACAGACTTTGAACCAATAGTAGAGATGAGACAGCAGGTACAAGAATACAATACCTTGCTCTGGCGAACCTTTATAGATATACCAACGAGAGAAGAGCCAGTTATAGAACAACCCTACTGGGACAAGAAAGCAGGAGAAATGAAGATTAGGAGAGTCAAACTCTCTCAAGATAACAAGTTTGTAAGAAGAGTATTCTACAGGGCTGATTGGAGTCTTGGAGGTAGGTTTCACGGAGGATGGTGGCAAAGCATTAAGGAAGACTGGCGTAAGCAGATATATATCAATGACGAAGCCACTATAGAGCAAGATTACTCAGGGCTTCACATAAACCTTCTTTATGGCTTACAAGGCTTAGAACCTCAAAGAGACCCCTACACGATAGATAACCTACTAGGCTTTACAGAAGCTGAACAACGCAAGATTGTTAAAGGGTTAGCTTTAATGGGTATAAACGCTCAAAGCCCTAAGAAAGCCTTCTCAGCCTTCAGGCAAGACCAAAAGACAGGAAGTATAGAGAAGTCACTGAAGGACAAACAACTACAAGTACTACTAGACGCTTTTAAAGAGAAACATCCAGCTATAGCAGACTCTATATGCAAAGACAAAGGCGTAGAGTTAATGAATGTAGACGGCAGGATCACAAAAAAAGTGATTAATCATTTCACTAAGAAACAAATACCAGTGTTAACAATACATGATTCTTATATCACACAGCATAAGTACTCTGGAGAATTAAGAAGAGTAATGAACGAAGCGGTAACAGAAGAGCTAAAGGGATTTGAGATAAACATAGACCAAGAAGGCATAGGAATAGATCAAGTACAAGCATTCAGAAACATGGATAGAGCTAATACTGTAGATTACAGCTACGAGGCTATTCCAAGCTACGACAGGACAGAAGGTTACAAAGGTAGACAAAACAGACACAAGCAGTGGTTGTTAAAAGTTAACACTTAGAGATGAAGAGAATGTTTGTATTGTTTAAGATATTAGCGCTGTTAGAAGCTGCTAGAGCTGCTATAGGTAACAGCAAACAAGAACTAGGAACTCTTACATCACCAGTACCCAATTACAGAGCTATGACCTATCCACTTTAAAAAAAACACTGGTATAAATATTTATTTGTTATTCTTCTACTGAGTCCCTAGAGCAAGTTGGCTATACAGAAATGCTAGAGTCCTGAGGCTGTATAGTTACCCTGCGGGGCTAGATGCTAAAAGGCTAGTAGAAATTGTATGCTAAAGCCACTTCAGGTGTGAAGGCTGAGCTAGGAACTCTTACATTACCAGTAACTAATTAGCATACTCATCAGTACATGATGCAATAGCTGTTCAGCAGCAACATCAGAACTGGGATAAGGAAGTCATGCTAGAGACTTGGCAGGCTTATTTGGACGGTGTGAGGACTAAGGTGAAGGTTGATTTGCCTTGATCCTTAGCACCCATTACATCACCTGTACCTAATTAGATTCATAAGGAATGAGTTTGATGCGCATAACAACGTTTAAAGTATCTTTACGCTTGTCTAAACTTCTTTCTTGTATAGTTTTAATCACAGTATCAGCCTTTACTTTCGCCATATCTCTGCCCTGTATGCCTAAAGGGCTGGATCGCGGAGATATTAACTTACCAGCGTTATCTTGGGTTTTGACTTGAGGGACGGTCTGTTTGACTAGGAGATAGAAATATTATGGCATCCACAGAGCCAACTGAAAAACAACTCAGAGAAATCGCTGAAACCGACCAAGAGTCATCTTTTGACATGATTAACCTTATTAAATATCGTCCCATCGCAATTTATGAATCAGCGGAAGATAACGCAATTGGGAGGAACGGGCGAGAAGCTTACCAAGAATATGCTTTGGTGGCTTTTCCTAAGATTATTGGGATGGGCGGTAGCTTGGTCTATAGAGGAACCAGTAATCATCAATTTGTTGGGAATGAGTCGCAGAACTACGATGACCTGATCATAGTTCGATACCCGTCTAAGAGAGCTTATCTTGAGATGTTCAATTCGACAGAATACCAAGAGGTCATAAAACATCGTAAGGCTGGATTAGAATATAGGGTATTACATGAAAGTACACCGCTAGCCTAAGCCTGATGGAATGAATAGCCAAGTTGTCGAGAGTTCTCACGCAGCTGCGCTAAGGAGATTTCTAAAGTTATAGCTCTTTAATGGTTGGGGCATCTTTGCTCAAATCTAAATAAGTCATAAACCAAAATACTCCATACAAGAGTATGAAATCTAGCGTTATCTCCCCAAAGAAATATTTCATTGGTATCAAAGAAAAAACTAATAATCCTTGAATAATCAGGGATACTTTCGCAGATATATTAACACCGAACTTTTTCATTAACGAACCTCACTAGTAGTGAATCAATGATATACAGAACAGACAGAGGTATGCAACAGGGTATAGATATAGGCTAGCGACTTCTATTTTTGAAATGGACTTCTAAAGTATCTGGGCAGATACAGTAACAATCACAAGAACTCAGCGGCTCCCCCGCCCCCGCGGCTCTTTAGGTAAAATTAACGCTGTTAGAAGGTACTAAAACTACTAGAGGTAACTGCAAACAAGAACCAGGCCCTCTTAGATAACTAGCACCTAATTAGCATACCCATCAGTGCATGACGCTGTGGCTGTTCAGCAGCAACATAAGGACTGGGGTAAGGAAGTGATGCTACAGACTTGGCAGGCTCATTTGAACGGTGTGGGAACTCAGGTGACCGCTGATTCGCCTATAACTAGAGCATATAACATCACACAGAGCTGGTTCGAATCAATATAGGACACTTATTGACAGCAAGCGCGAGACTATCTCCGGATATCGCGGTAATTCAGTATTAACAAAGTCAAAGGTAAAAGCCTAAACGCAACCATAGCTAAAGAGGAGTTGTTTAGGTTACCAAATGAGGACATCAAATATAGCTCCATATCACCCCATATTAAACAGCAAACTACTACCAGAGCAATAACATTGACTGACCTAAAATAGAAATTGGTATAACACGAATACAGATAGATAAAGCTACCCAAGATCAGCATAGAGAGCCTAATAGTAACCAGGCTTGCTATTGCATCTGGATCCAGTATCTTCTGATCAAAGTCAGATACGAGATGATACTCAGGAAACTGCGTCACTGTTACCGCCCTGAGGACCCAGAGTAAGACTATAAGGACGCACCTTTTAATTATTTTGGGTCGAATTGATTCAAGATAATAATTAGCAACTTCCTGATGGGGAAATAAAGCAGCCATCTCCTCAGACGAAACATATGCCTTTTCTTTCATTAAGTGCCCCTCCACATTATTAGTTTATGCGAGACCATATAATCCGTTTATGAGGGCAAAGGGTACTCCCTTTAAATAAATAAATCATGTAATTACAAAACCACTCGCAGAACACCAATCCGGCCTCATCAAAATTCACAAAAACTTACCAGACTCTCAGGCCGATATGGCCAGATTAGGTAGACATACCTATATCATAAACCAAAAAACCTGTACTACTATAGAGGCAATAATTTTATGAAGGACTTATCATGGACGGAGATGATTGGAAAGGACTGGTGTTAGTTGTAATCATTGGGTTAGCATTTTTTTTATATTGGTTTATGGGCTCACCCCAATTTGTCGCCAACTAATTAACACCTGAGTAACATTTATGGGTTTTGTTAAAATAACTCACGTTTAATAAAAATATTTTTATCACTAAAATCATAGTACGCTGCCATTTTAACTAGCTGTTTAAAGGCCTTTACTTCCATTTTTGAATTAATAGCTACTCTATGCTGATGAACTGTTCGCCAACTTATATGTAATTTTTCACCTATCTCTTTACTTGTGAGACTTTCTTCCTTAGCTACTAATATTTTATAAATCTGAAATTCTCTTTTACTTAATTTTTTAAGTTTCATCTTATATGTTCTTTTTTCTCTATAATAATCTATTCTCGCATTATGAATCTGGAATGCTTCACTAATATTTCTAAAAACTTCATATTTGTTGGTTTTTTTGTCTAATACGTTCAAAGCACCGGCTCTCATCACCGCGATACAAATAGCTAATTCATGACCCTCATAGAAAAATATTACTGGTATGTGACATTCGAGACGCTTAAGAGCCGTTAATAACTTTGGCCCTGTCGTTTCAAATAAAAAAATATCAGCCAAAATGCAGGAGACTGAAGGTTTATCAAAAGTGTTAAGAGAAAGTAAGAGCGAAGAAGCAGTACTAAAATGTATTACTTCAACTGCGAATTCGCCAATATATTCCCAGTCGCCCGGGTCTCCGACGATATATACAATGCCTTCTTTCTTCATAATATAACCTCATTCTAACACCCGATTTTGGCTTAAGAATTTCAGAATATTCATATTCAGACAGACACACATATCTTAATGCTTTTGAATCATAACCATAACTGAATAGTTATTCTAGTGCAGAAAATATGGATATATCTACGTAGCCGCAATGACAATAAAGAGACCTCAGCTGACTCCTGCGCACCCTATGGATAGCAAAGAATATTTTCAATGAGCCAAATATTATCCTGAGACGCATAGACTTAATTGCTATATTATTTGGCTGGCTAAGACGAAAACGTTCCATTAGCTATGTACATATGCATGTCGTTAAACATCATAATGTCGGATGAGACAAGGTCTGCACAATAAACTATCAAAACTTATGCGCGCGTGTGGAATTTCTCAAAGTGCACTATCCAGGGCTACGGGTGTACCTCAGCCTACGATTAATCGGATTCTAAATGAATCTATTCGGGAGCCTCGGTATGACTCGGTAGTGCGCTTAGCCCACTTCTTTGATGTGACGCCTGAGTCCATGTATGGGCCGTGCTCACTAAAGGCTGGAGACAACACTGTGATCTCTAGCAAATGGCTTTACGAGCAAGTATTGTCTCTAAGCGATGGGGACAGAAAAACTTTATTTGCTAAATTCCAAGCTAACCATGAGTAACTCAGGCCGGCTTAAATAATAAACGGCCTTTTAAAGTATCTGGGCAGATACTGCAACAGTCGCAAGGCCTCAGTAGCGACCTCCGTCCCTATTTAATAGCAATTCCGCATCTTGCAAAGATAACTCTGCTGTTTCCATTAAATGACAAACCATACTCCACTTTTACACTATGGTACTTCTGCACATACTCGCAGAACCTGACAATCTGATACTCTAACCCGTTTCCATCAGTACTCCTGCGCAAAAAGTGCTTCGGCACAGCAGAGCCTTTGGCATAATTCACTCTGCCACAAGACGGCACATGGTTAGACCTATCATTGGCAAATTCTGATTTCTTAAATGCACTCCAAGAATCTGCTCCGCTGTCATAAGCGTCTTTTAAACTCACTATATGATCTATGTTAATGAACCTACAGGTTTTCTGCGTATAGAAGCCTGTGGAACTGGTAGGCTTATAGCTTTTATATCCAAAATCTGCACGGCTAAAATTACGTTTTCCTGAATTGCCTACACCCACCAAAAGACCTAAGTTGACCTGTGAGTATAGATAACGCTTCGCAGCTAATTCCCCCGTATCATTACTGGCAGATGCAAACGCACTATAAAATGCAAGAAGCCCAGCAAATAGTAGCGTGTATCTCATACGTTATTGCTCTCCTTTATTAACTTGTCACCGATGTAGATTAGACATATTTGCAGAACACTGGATAGATAAAATTGATAGCGCAGATTTTGAGAAACCAGAATGCACATTTCTTTCTGACATACATTAGAAGCCACAGCATATTCACTTCTCTTTAAGCCATTCGGTGTTCCTTATCTATTGATTCGAAATGATGCCTTCTTGCCATATACCCGTCTCTATTTTTCCATTAGCAAAGGTCATTGATCCCTGGCCATGTTTTTTACCATTCTTCCATTGCCCCACATATTTGTCACCACTTTCTAAGGTGTAGGTTCCCTGACCATTTGTTTTCCCACTTTTCCATTGACCGATATATTTATCGCCATTAGCCAAAATATAGGTTCCCTGACCATCGAAGTTACCGTCCTTAAACTGTCCGACATATTTATTACCCGCTTCAAATGTAAAAGTTCCGTGACCATTTCTTTTATTATCCCTCCATAGTCCAACGTATCTATCACCATTTATAAATATCTTAGTTCCTTGTCCATTTGATTTACCATCCTTCCATAGCCCTACATATTTATTTCCACTCGAGAAAACTAATGTTCCTTGCCCATTTGTTCTGCCATACTTAAATTGTCCGACGTATTTATTACCATTCGCACGAGTAAAAGTTCCCAGGCCACTTCTTTCACCGTCCTTCCATCGCCCGACGTATATATCACCATTTGTAAAGGTCTTCGTTCCTTGCCCATGACGTTTTCCACCTTTGAATTGCCCCACATATTTGTTTCCACTCACAAAACTAAAGGTTCCCTGACCATCGAAGTTATCATGCTTAAATTGACCAGTATATTTATTACCATTCGAATCAGTTTCAGTTCCATGCCCATTACTGCAGTCACCAACACAGCTACTGTGGTCAGAATCTTTAGAGCAAGAAGTCTGGAGAAGCACAAATACAATGGATACAAATAGCAGTAGTCTTTTCAATGATAATCCTTAGGTTAAGGCGGATACCGCGTTAGCTAGTATTGAATAACTCTTTGAACATAGCATATGATTTATAATGAGGACAACATGAAAGATAAGGATCCATTGATTAAAAAATCAGTTGTAATTATTAAGCCTTTTTAATAAAACCTTCGAAACTCATGCAGGAATCTCTGTCAGCATTAATCTCCCGTATTGTACGACTCTAACTTGACACTAGGTAAGGTGTAGCTCTTTTAATCCTTATTGCGAGAATATTTCATAATCCTCAGTAGCAATCACAAGAATTCAGTAATTCCCCCGCCCCCTGCCGATAGCTCCAAGCAATATTTCCAATATGCTATAGTTTATGCGTACACGCATAGAAGTAAATTGCATATTGCTTAGATGAAAAGGTCTGAATCATTCTAATAAACATGCACAAATGTATACTTCTTAGTAGCATAATCGAAGGCATGCAGTTTTATATTAGCCATCAGATAGCAAGACTTATGAGCGAGCGCGGACTTTCCCAGAGTGCGCTATCCCGCAAAACTGGAGTACCATTTGCTACAATTAATCGTATTCTAAATGAAGCTGTTCGGGAGCCTCGGCATGACTCGGTAGTGCGCTTAGCCCACTTCTTTGCTGTGACGCCTGAGTCCATTTATGGGCCGTGCTCAATGAGGACTAGTAAGTACCCTAAAACATCTCTAAAAACGTTGTACGACAATATCATGTCTCTTAGCGATGATGACAGGAAAGCTCTCTTAGCCAAATTCGAAGTTAACCTTAAGTAAGTAAGGCGCGCTTAAAACCGTAAAACACGTTTAAAGTATCTACCCAGCCCCAATAACAACCATACGACCTCAGGAAATTCCCCCGCCCTCTTTAAAGATAATCCCATGAATGCACTTCCCAGCAGACAACCGTCTATTCGAATATAAATAGTTCTCTCCAAAAATGCACATCTTTGTAAGTCCCTTTAAAGAAGCCCTGTTCACGCAGGGTTTTTTTATGCCTTAAAAGTGATGTATTGCAAACAGCTTCATCCTGGCTTCGTCAGATATAGAAACTTGCTTAAAACTATCTTTTAATGCATATAATGTGTTTCACACCAATAATATAAGAGGGATTTACAATGAATGCTGAAGCTCAAATTTGGGAATTATTTTATGCAGGTCTTACACCTAATGCCATGTATATGGTGGCAATGGTTTTACTTACTTGGTTAGGATTTAGGTTTGCCGTCGCAATTAGCAATGAACCCAATACTCCCCTTATGGCAAAGATCGTATCTAGCGCTTATTTCGTAATCGTAGCGATGATGTTTTATGGGACAGCGGAAGTCGGTGGCATTATGGCTGCAGCTGCTGCGAACCAACTGGTAATGTTGCCCGAGATGTCAAGCGGCGCACAAGAGTTCATTGAAAGGGTGGAAGCTGGACGAGTTCCAGGAGGTCCTTTGAGTGTGGCTCTAAATGTTGTCATTTTATTTATGCAGCTAACTATGACCTGGTTGAAAAAGTCCTAATCAACGTAAGTATTGTTTGCAAGAAGCCCTGTTAACGCAGGGTTTTTTTATTCCTTGAAAGTGAGGTATTGCAAATCAGCTTCTAAAGTATCTGGGCAGATACAGTAACAATCACAAGACTCAGCAGACTCCCCCGCCCCCCTAAGCATTACCCGCGGGCATCAGAATACTCATGGCAGCCTTGTGTCAGTCTGATGGTAGACAAAATGGTAGACGTGGATGTGCCTTTGACAATGAACTGAAGGGCTGTCAACATCAGTAAACACAAGGCTCAAGGGTGTTACTAATGCCTAGCTGAGGCACTAACCGGCCCTCCGGGTGCACCAATTTTATTAGTAACCCATTGTTTTCCTTGTGTATTCTTGCAATTACACAGGTAGGGTAGACAATGCCTGTTAGATGATAATCTTCTCTAGCCACTTACTAAGAATCTCTACTTTGTAACCCTCTCCATATCCTTGTCCTACAGTCTTTAGGCTCCAGCCGCCTAGCTGGTCAATTACTTCTGATGGTGCTTCCACTGCTCTCAGCCTGTCTCTAAAGCTATGACGCAAACCATGTATAACTGCCTCAGGGCCAGCCACTGTTTTAATCCATTTGTTGATGGCTGCACTAGCTGAGTTGGCATTACAGCCAGAGCTAGATGTATAGCGTGGGAAGCAATAAATAGATGTTGAAGTTTCTATAATCCGTCTAGCTGCCCATAGAGATTGACCTACTAGCGGAACAATACGCTCGCTGGATAGTGTTTTTAAAGATCTGTGAGGGTAGGGCGTAATGACAATATGCGGATAATCACAATCAAGGTTAATGTCAGAGTTCATCAAACCTGTTGCTTCCGACAATCTCATACCAGTATCACTAATTAATGATACAAGATGTCTTAAGTCATCATCTAATTCCAAACACTTAGCTTGAATCGCTTTTAGGTTATTGGTGGCAATAGGCTTACGTTTCTTAGATGAGTTGTCTGAGTGAAGATAAACGCCATTAAATGGGTTACTGCATGTCAATCCTTGCTCAAGGATCACAAAGTTAACCACTGCTTTAATAGAACCAAAGTTTCGTTTTATTGATGCTATGGCTAAACCTCGTAAGACAAACCAGTCTCTTA
>Ga0209712_10004486_pt1 | contig 11080 bp, 3 predicted proteins | sample ArcOceMetagenome_FD_187443 | JGI IMG/M metagenome (GOLD analysis project Ga0209712, IMG submission 187443) | Marine eukaryotic phytoplankton communities from Arctic Ocean - Arctic Ocean - Greenland ARC118M Metagenome (SPAdes) (version 2) | ecosystem: Environmental > Aquatic > Marine > Oceanic...
GGTAAGTGTACAATAAGGTATTGGAAAACAGGATTGAGCTCCCCTATAGTCATCCCCTGACTCTTATAAACTGTCAATGCAACACAAATGCGAAGAGGTATTGTTTTCATTGAGCATCTCTTGCAATTTTCACATTTCTCATGCACGATCGGTATAGCTACACAATTCCTATGCATGGCGGGGTGAAATTTGCGGTTCTCAGGTACATCTGCTTCAGGGAAATACACAACAACAAATGCAGGCAGAGCTGCGGTATCTCTTGGTCCCTCTGATTGCTCGTAAATGATATCCTTTACAACCCCAACAGATCCATTTAACAGCTTCCATTGTTCTACAATGAAATTTGTTAACAGCATAACCTTCGCTCCAACACAAAATGCATGATATAGTGGATACGAGCATTTTTTCACACAACAATTCTTTCCGTCATTTCGAGTTGATTCGAAGGTAGGTTTCAATTTTGCAATTGGCTCCTGCGTATCCCTGTGCAGTGTGGTGAGGTATTCTAGAACAATAGGTTTTGCCTCCTTCCAAGTAACGACCAAATGGAGAGCCTGATCAAAATTGGATTTCTCATCTTCTGCCAAATTAATCAGCATTCTGCTATCAATCCACTGCACATCACTCTCCTCCAGTTTCCCATCTGTCATCCGCTCCAAGAACTGTTTGAATGGTACATTCCTCTGTCGGACCACTTGGTCCATAACAACAACTGACGATATAACATCATCACTGGTGGGATTGAAGAATTCCTGAAATGCTAATCGACCCCAAGCATCAGCTGAGTTGCTGCCACTGGCACTCCGACCACGGTCATAGATGGGCTTATCTTTCACTGGTGGCAACTGCGCTGTGTCTCCCATCGTCATTACGAATGGTATGCCACCCATTGGTCTTGTTACCAATTGATCAAGCACAAGGGCATTTTCATGCAACATTGTCCCTCCTTCATCGTACACTCGCTGCGTTTTCCTGAATTCATTCTGTCTATGAGATAACCACCCAAACGTCTTTCGTCCAGTCATTGAATGCTCGTCAAGAGCCAGAAGGAACATCATGCAATGCTGCAATCTAAGCGCATTCCAATTTTGACAGCTTCTGATATTTAGATCAGAAGGAGCTTTGTTCCATGTTTTCTCATCAGTTGGTATTTTATGCGACCGGCAGCTAGTAGATGTGAAGATGAGTGCACTGGAGCACCCGGTTGGGGCAGAGCTCATTTCGGCCATGTTATTATTGAAAAATTTTCTGACAATATTGCGACATGTCAAAAGAACAAAGGTCTTTCCCGCCCCTGGCCTACCTTCCACATACTGGTTGATGCATGGAGGTAAATCCAGTAGCACTTCTTCTCCCCTCCTGTTCACTTCCTCCTCAGTATATGGCACAGTCTCCATTCTTCCCGATGTCATCCGTCTTGTTAGGTCAAATTGTCGAAATGCATGAAGCTGATACAAGAGTAGAGCAACTACATATCTCTGTTTCCCTTCGTGGGCATTCTCCGGTCTGTAAATTGTTTCCTCAAATAGTTGTAAATCTTCTTCAATATCCATATTGGTCACTGCTTCATTACGATTCATGTAAAATAACTCCTTTTCATTGACCAACCACGTCTTCCCATGCCCAATATCATACTCAATACCTTCAATTCTCGATCGTGTCCAATTTATGCCGGGAGGCGGGTCAGGTAATTTCTGCAGATCATCTTCACCCAAGATATCATTCTCTCCATCGTCCGTCCCACCAGAGCCGTATTGTGTTGCATTCTCACCAGCCTCTCGTAGTCTTTCATCATTTCTATCTCTCGTTGGAGTGTCCGTTGCAGCACTATTTGGTAAGTTACTTTCAGATATGTTCACTTTCTTTACATTCATCTTTGCACGCATTATTTCTAATGTAACGCTGTGGTTTTGAAACTTGCCAGTCATGATGCTTTCCATTAAGTATTTTGCATATGTTGATTGATCACCCTCAACTGTAGGAACCAGTAGTTGTTCAATGCTACCAACCCATGGACAGTAAATTGTCACAATCCATTTAGCATATTTCTCATCCAAAGGCCATGTAGCAGTACTGTAGAACCCGTAAAAAAGTACAGGACGCCACTTCTCTTCTGAAGGCCAATGCTTAGCACAAAAGGTGTACAAATCAACATCAGTCAATACTGGCCCTCTTCTGATGTAATGATACAGCACATTTCTCCAAGTAAACGAGCTTCTAGATGCAGTACCTTCCACAAGATCATTTACATTGACACTATTGACAGAGCATTTTCTGATAGTCCCGAATGTATTTCTTTTTAGCGCACCCCCTGCCAACATGTATTGAGCCTGATCTCTCGTTACGGAAGTGCCTTTCATCAGTTCACTCATGTGTTTGGCAATAATCGACCGTACGGTCTTATCAACATTCTCATCTCTTGCACAGTATGCATTGGTAACATCATTGAGCATATTATTGTACGCTTGCGTGCTACTTCCTCCTTTACAACAATACCCCGTCATATACTTGATTGCAGTGTTACTCCCACTATGATGCTCCAGACCACCCTTTCTCAATGCAAGAAGATTGCGATAGTAACCTATGTATGCATCAAAATTATTATCAAGTTTCTCCATCGTTCGCGTAAACGATGCATTTATTAGGATGTGCTGGATATCATTATTGGCTCCAAAGTATTCTGCTACGTGAGGCTGCTCGAGGATTCTTGGATGGTTCCTTCTTGCCACAAACCTTGGGCAACTATTTTTATCAAATGACAGTTCTGGCTCAAAACAAAATGGGACACTTCCCGTGAGATTGTTTTCTCCAGATGGATCGTATTTGATTGGGTTGGTATTAAACATCCTACATTCTTGCTCAGTTATCTTGATTACTTGTCCTACAGCCAGTTCTCGATCTGGCATGGATCTTGCTACCACAACATGATCTTCATTGTTCGGATCAAATTGTACTGTAAGTTTTTTATCCTTCAGGCAGTAACCACTACACCTATGTGTACCACAATGATTGCAAATGTTAACTCTCCGATTTCGCAGAGCATCCTCTCTCTCGAACTTCATCATTTTCAGTTCCTTCCTATCAAGCACATCTTTAGCGGATATCATTCCACCAAAGTTGTTTCGGTAACCACTTGTCTCCAGTCCTCCCGGTTTAACCCAATCTTGTGGGAAAGCACCGTGGTGCAGTGCTGAATGCCCCCATCGTGTCTCGAGGTCTCTTCCAATCTCATTCCCAGCCGCTTTTAAGAGCCTTCTCTCAGTCGCTAGGAAGGTTGCCCACACTTCTTGTCCCTCAGCAGTCCTGTGTAGCATGTTCTCTCTCACCTCTACCCCCGTGACATATTCTGTCTTTACTTTTACGATGTCTTCATCAGGCCACGTAGCTATTATATATTGATCTACCTCCTCTAGTGCAAGGTGCAGATTCCATGCTAACTCATGTAGGACCGTTGTTATTTCTGCTGTACAATTGTTGCTTGAAGATCCACCAGAGGAATGCCCATGGATTGCTCCTCTCCCTGTAGCAAATTCGCTTACCAATGCCACAACGTCTAGTCCGGTAACATTGTGCAGGACAATATTGTACCACAGTTCCAGTTTTGTGGAGAAGTAATGAGTAACAACAGTTTTGTAAGTCTGCGCTGCTTTGCTGAAAGCTGAATCATTCGTAAGTATTTCTTCCAACCCCTCCGGTACCCTGCCATGTTGTCGAATTGATGTCACATAATTGTGCAGCAGGAGTCGCAATGGATATTCATGATGATCAGCCAAACTGTTAGTCAAGAAGAACGTGGCTTCCTGTTTCAATATGTAGGAGTTGAAATGATGTATTGCCTCAAACTCAAATGTTGTAGCCCTCCAATATCTTGGCGATCCGGCTACACTGGAGCTGTAACAGTGAGCTGCATTCACCAAAGATTTTACCACAGCAGCTGTAGCTCCTTCACCACTACTGGCTAGTATTGACTCAACCGTCATGTTTGGATCAATATCAGATGTGTTCACGGCGTATACACCCTGCGCTTGCAGGGCAGTTGATGTCTTGTAGTTATATAGTGCTAATGCAAAAATAGGATGTGCAGCAGGCGCTGCATCGTATCTCCACATTTCCTGTTCGAACCATTTCAATGGTTCAACTTTTTTCTCACGAATATTTGACCAACCAGTCAGATCATGCCGAATTATCCATTTCCAATTTCCCTCCTCCGGCATGTAAACAAATTCGGGAACGAACAAAGATGGGAATGCCCGGGACCAAGAATATGGTGTTTTTCCCATGTCGACAAACCCATCTGTTTTTAGAACATCTGTCTGATTGAATACGGCAGCTATTCTAGTAGGTCTATCTCCCTCAGTACCATCTCTCTGTTGCTGCTGCTCTGCAATTCTTGCCACCGCTTCTCTCATCTCTACATCCACCATGTCATTATTACCGGCACCAACTGCTGTATAATTAAGAGTTGTTTCATAAGTTTCCAATTCCTGCTCTCCGTTTTGCAAGGGTGAAGGCCCCATGTCACCACCATCCTGCAATCTACCATCGTTATCGTTAACAATATTTCCCTCTTTGTCACTTTCTAATATTTGAACACTTATATTGACATCTGTGATGTCCCCACTTTCCGGCCATAGAAGTAGGCGTTGATTGTCAATGGTGAGCCCAAAAGAATCCGTTGGTTTCCAGACTCCCTCCACTGTTTGCACTAATAACTCTAAGATTCTTTGAATCTTTTGTCTCTTGAATTTTGTTTGCTTCATGCGGTTCTCTCTTGTTGTTGCCTGATTTCTTCTAATCACGATGTAGTGGCACTCTGATGGAAGATTTGGTAAAATCAAATGTAACATTGATTGCTGCCACACCATGAATGTATTCCCTTTAGTGCTGAGATTACCTTCTTTCAACGCAACTATATTCTGAAGGACCGCAATCTGACGAACTGCTGCCTCCTCCACGGCAGTACATGTATGCAACTCATGTTTTAATTCTTGTCCTAATGTCAGTTTTCGCCGAATTTCCTCATCTAATGCTGTTGCCGGAGGCTGTAATGGAATTTCCCCCCCGCCGAATCCGTTACGAAAGGAAAACATCCTACCTATTCCCAAGCTTCTCTCCATGTGATCAGGATCTGATGGTACAGATTTGTTCTCTTGATAACAAATAGAACACAGTTTCACCTTTGTTTGGAGACCCTCGCCTTCTGCTGGTATCATTGGCATTCCATCGTCATCCTTATGGTGTGATCGGAAGACTGCGATCTCTGTGGTCCTCATTTGACCATAGAACTGCTGCCCTTTGCAAAATCCTAAACAGTTACATTCCCAGGCATCCTTTAACATATCTTTCAAATGATGACGTGAAAGTGGCGTAGCAGGAGCATTTTTGCCAAGAAACATGCTATCCTGATGTGCCGGGGCTGTCCAACCGCAGCATGCACATTTCCCTGTTTTGAATTGAAGCATGCTCACCTCGAATCTCCGCCCATACTTTGCATGTTCAAGTTTTTTGCTCTCGTCCATGCCTACAATTTCTGGATATGGCAGTGGATCATTATTTTTCAGGGCTTCAATTTTATCTTCTGGAACGTTACATTCTTCCAGTGTTCTTACTACATTTGCACAATGTTTTTTTAGTGTTCTAAAGTTTAATGACAGATCATTTTCAATTCCCATGCGCAAGGTGTTTCTTGCAACAGACTGAGGTCCGCCACCTCTGATATTATATGGCAGGTGAATGTGAGGTATCTCTTGCTCGTGATCCAAACATCTAAAGTTGGTCATGTTTGGCTGTCCCTTCATGGATCTGATACATCCTAGATGACAATGGAAAGTACAATTCATGTCATCACATTTGACAGTTACATGCATTTCACAGTTTCTAACCCCAGGGATACACTCTGTGCAGTCGGATGGCTGTACATTGCGATCACAGTAACAAATTCTTATATCTGGGGCAATCATATTAGCACCTTCCTGACGAGGTTGCTGTGTTTGACTGTAATATGTACTATCACCATTTCTTACCCCCACACCTCGAGGGTTGATTCTTGCATTGGCACGAATACTTGTAACCCCAGACGAGGGTTCTTCCTCCTCTCCAGAGCTCACATCTGAACTATTATTTTCCAATCTCCTCCGTTGTGAAGCCCTGCCATCTGTTCCACTGCCACGCCTTCTACGATTTTGTGAATTCGATTGCGATTGTGATTGTGTCACTACATTTTGCCGTGATCCTGTATTTCTTGTACCTGTTCCCAATTCAAAATCATTCAAGTCCCGTGGAGTTGTACGGCGTCGCGCAGAACGTCGTGTTCCAGTGTTAGAATCCATGCATGCCTCAATCAATACTATACTTGTTGGTTTTAATTGTTTTGTGGCATGTTACATTTCGGCGAGTAACTGTATCGAAAACAAATAGAATGTTTTAACGGCCCAAATAACGATAAGGCTTTTCCGCTAACTACATTAGCTTGTGTTTTAAAAACTGTGTGTGGCAAGAACAAGATGATATTAGCTAAGTAGTTGCGAGAACATCAATAAAGCTAGTTTGTTTTTTTTGGCAGAATTGGACTATCTCATGGTGATGACACAACTATCTGCATGATGACTACCCATACAAATTCACTGAAATGGAACAAGCGTGTAGATGATACAATCGGTTCTTTCTATTACCGCTATGCCTGCGAAACTTTGGTGAGAACAGCTCCACTCTTGCCCTCCATGACTTCCAGCATGAATCCTTTCGCAATCAAGAAGGGTGCCATGGGTTCAATCAGGACAACGATTACAGGAGAAGGGAAGACCCCATTGGAGATTGCCAATTGCTTTCATAAAATTCTCATGGACGAATCGGAAGATCTCACTGCTCAAGAATGTGTGACAAATCATCTATTGCGTCGCATGGCTGTGAACATCGGTGGTGAAATTGGGGCAATCAAACGTACGAAATCACCAACGGGAACACTGATGGCAAACCCGACTCAGAGGGAAGTTGATATTGTCATTTTTAGGAGATTTCTTGATAATTCACAGTGTTTGCCTTGGCAGGATATCCACGCTTTTGATCTTCCATATCGGTCAAAACGATTTGTCGAAACACTGGTTAAAGCATGTGAATCTTTCCAGTCGGAATATGATTTGGCTGGGAGAGAGGAGTATTCTAATTACGTGAGGAATTACCAGGCTGTTATAACTTATTACGAATCACGTCTCCGTCTTTCCTCCAACAAATAATCATAACTATAAAACTTTGTCATCGTTAGGAAACATAGTTTATTAGAAAAATAATCGTTCAACATTACGGAACAGAGGCATCCATTATCTGCAGCAAACTCTAAGTCAAATCTTTCATTATAGTTGTTCCGCTGTAATTCCATTCTATTATAGAATCGGAAAGGTGGTGTGCCGACATTGATTATCAATAGTTGTAAATGGTGATTTATAATTACATCTCATTTTTAAAAAATGATGAAAGGTCAAGTTTGGTACAAGCGGAGACATTGCCAGCACTGAACAAGCCTTCCTTATCAATACCAAGGTTCAATTTAAGAATACACGATGAGGTAACGTTGTTGCGGACAGTACTCGGTCTCATGCACAATATGTTATCATGCGAAATTCTGAAAAGATGCTGCCAGTTGCCGGTGGAAATATCCTTGAAATATAAGTCATTGTTGGGTGATATTTTTGCGTCACGAATTCGTTGATAAAATTCAGGAGAAGACAACTCTTGTTGCAATACACTTGCAAATTCTTTTCCTTGGACCTTGCCCAGTCTTCTTTTTGTAGCAGGACTGAAATGTCGGTACATTTCACACAAGAGGTTTTCCAAATAATCATGAGAGACTCGTGTTAACTTGAGGGTTGCAAGATTTTTCAGTATCCTACGCAAATTTTCATCTATCAAGGACCTTGCCCCACTCTTTCTCTGCACCAACGACTGCTTCGGTCCAATTGGTTTAACGTCAATGTTTTTCAACAATTTTCCCGGGTTCGCCGTGATTGATATGCTCACATAATTTCTCATGCAGGCAATTGGAAGCAATCCTGAAAGACAAAGGCAGTGTAGCAGCTGATTCAATCTCATATCTCCCATGCCCTTTATTATGGACAAAGTCCGGATGTAGTATTCTCTGATTTTCTGGTTTTTCCCAGCATTGTTAGAACTGAATTCCACCACCTGATTGATTGCCGAAATTAAATCCGGGATAGCCGCAAATAAAGTAACACATCCATTTCCGTTGTACTGAAAACGAAAAGCTTCACTGTTTCCGATGAGTTTTCGCCATTGATCCCTGCTTGTATCATGTGATTTGTTTTGTGCGAAGACTTCATAGTCTGCATGGAATAGGACATCTAACAGAGTTTTGAAATCTTCGCTTTCATCGTCGAGGTAGTAAATCAAATTTTCTAAAATCATTTGCCACACTTTAGCAAGTTGCATTGTACCATTTGCAAAGCATCCGAAATAGATGCATAGACCGATCACATCTATTTGGAAAAATGCGAGATCATTGTAATGCAGAGATAATAGCACTTGAAGGAAAAGGGAGTTGAACCCAGACTTATCAAAAGCTGCAGCACTTGCAAAATATTCGATTCGATAGTGAGGCTTGAAGCGGCTTGGATCTTTCTTTAAGTCTTCAGCAATTTCACAAAACGCTTCCTCTCTTTCAAAAAGGAAGCCTTGGTAATCAACAGGGACGTTGATAATGCGCATGAGTTTTATACACGCTTGTGTAAAGAAACATGCACTTTTATCATCGAGGTACCTATCTAGAGCACTCGCCATTTCGGCATGGTCATGAACAGTCTTTCTATTGTAGCAAAGGAAATTCAGGGACATAGACTGTTCAATGTTCGCAACTTTTTTCACTAATTTCGTCACATGTTTATCTTTTGTTATAGCCTGATCGGGAAAGGTTTCATCTTGAAGAACACAAGCTGACAACGACACAGTAACATCGTCGTCGGGAGGATTCATATCATCATAGTGGACCTTCATCAATTCACCATGGTTGAACTTCGTGTTGATGGCTTCTGGCATTTTCGAGGTGCTAGAATTGTTGTGCCTTGATAGCACTTTGTTTGTGTCAATATCGTCAACCAATTGTTGTTTGAGAGCTAGTCTGATCTTGTTATGGTAGTGGTCGCGTTCTTTATTTTCAAAGGGAGACCAAGATGGTTCACGCGCAAAGCTTTGTTCTGCAATACCGATTATTTCTTGGACGATAAGAGTGAGAGCATTTTTGGCACTACCGTTCAATTTCGATCCTTGATTGACGGAAGGTCGAGCATGTTGCACTTGGCAAAAGCGAGACAGATGATGCGAATGGGCAGACTGCGTCTGCAGACCTATATTCACACTAGGAGCATTTCCTCTCTTTGGATCATTTGAATAATTGAATGCAGCTGTTGCATTGACAATGTATTCTCTCACATTGTTCTTCATGGCAAGTGAAACTTCGGAAGTAGGATCAAGGCTTATCATAGAGAATTCATCTGATAAGTACTGGGAGCAGCATCCTTTCAAAAATATGAATTTAAACTCCGTCGAGACCCGCAGGATTAACTCTATCAAAAGCGGACAAGCATTTGTGGGAATTGTGAAATGGTCTTTCCTCCCAAGGTTCAGAGCGAGGTAAAGTTGCCATCTGCTGGACGATCGCTGGACAATGAATAACTTCTTCATATCGATGGGCTTGTCGAATACAACGTTATTGTCAATCTTACTTTTTACTTGCCGATCGAAGATAACAAGGGATTGTTCGGAGTAGTGATACAAGTTTTTATCTTGATCCACGGTCTCCATGAGAGTCACAAAATCTGTGCAAGTAGAACGTATTGTTTAGAACAATTGATAGAATTAACATGTATAATATAACCGGGAAATGATTTTTTACTTACCAGTAGGTGGATTATCATTGTAAATGTTGTTTGAATTACCGTTGCTGTTGTGAAGGCAGTATTCCCTTAGATCAGGAAGTGAAGTAATAAGACGCGAAGAATCGTTTACTTTTGATCTAATGGCATTTGATGATTGAGGATCACTAGGGTCAACCACTACTCCCACTGATCTTTTCAAAGATTGTTCGCTACTTTCTGTTATATCATCACTTTTTTCTGATACAATGGTGTTAACTTTTCCCACACAAATGGGCGTTAACCCAGCTGGAGGTACTTGGGCAAAACTGTCAGATCGTTCGCTGGTCTTTGTCCCTGGTCTCTGAACATGCTCAAAGTTGTTCCCTCCTGATGCAATATTTGCATTGGCTAGAACAACAGGTCCGCCAACGGGTTTCAAACCATTGAGGACATAGATGTTTTCGCTCGCAGTCGGAGAACTTTCATCAAGATTAGTTGCAAGAGAGCCAGAGGAGGAGATCGGAGGTGTCAGGGTTGATGCTACGCTAATCGTATCGGGAACCAGATTACTGTCGGAAGGAAAAAGAGTTCGAGATACTTTTTCTTGTTCGGCGAGAGGCTTCGATTCCTTGGAGTAGGAGCAGTTGAACTGGAAAGGTCGAGCTATTGCACTGAAGAGGTGAGGTGAAAGGACTTCAAGCATCGCCAATTGGTTCGTAGCAGGGGCATTCTTGAGGTGGTCGAATATACTGCTTATGAGAAGGCTCTCATTTTGAAGCTGTTTCTTCTTCAGGTAAGTTTCTGAATCGAATGCTTTGTTTTCCATTGTGCTTTTGTACTTTTGCAACCGTGAATAGTACTGCAACAGGGTGTGAGGATATGTCGCCTAAATTTTTTACATTGTTGGCTGGTGTGGAACAGATTTTTCTGATCGCTGGAATCATGGATTTTAACAGTGAATCGCGTGAAAAATGTCTTTATAATGTATTTCCAGACCGCTAAAAAGGCTAGAATAGATAAATAAGGTGTTCTGGATTTTATGCGAACACCTCGAGATCAACGGTAAATTATTGAAACTATCTTGTGCGGAGCTATGGTGTTCTTTCGTTATAGACCCTTCTCATTTATTTCCAAAATGTATTCGATTCTTCCTGATTCAACCGAAATGATAAATATTATCACGAGAGGTAAGACGACCGAAGACGTCGTAAATGAGG
>Ga0209712_10004488_pt1 | contig 11079 bp, 5 predicted proteins | sample ArcOceMetagenome_FD_187443 | JGI IMG/M metagenome (GOLD analysis project Ga0209712, IMG submission 187443) | Marine eukaryotic phytoplankton communities from Arctic Ocean - Arctic Ocean - Greenland ARC118M Metagenome (SPAdes) (version 2) | ecosystem: Environmental > Aquatic > Marine > Oceanic...
TATGTTTCTAATGATTTTTTCGAGCGGGATTATATCTATATTAATAATCAAGATGGTACATTCACGGAAGAATTAGAAAAGGAAATTAAGTCGATTTCTGCAGCTTCGATGGGCGCGGATATGGCGGATATGAATAATGATGGTTTCCCAGAGATATTCGTGACGGAAATGTTGCCAGAATCAAATGAACGTGTAAAAACCGTGACAACTTTTGAGAATTGGGATACGTACCAAAAAAAGTTGAGTACGGGTTATTATCATCAATTTACCCGAAATATGTTTCATGTTCACAATGGCGTTTCAGAGGTCTATGATAATAAAGGACACGTTACGTTTTCGGAAGTTGGGCGTTTGGCTGGTGTACATGCGACCGATTGGAGTTGGGGTGCTTTGATGGCAGATTATAACAATGATGGAAAGAAAGATTTATTTATTGCCAATGGAATTTATCAAGATTTGACAAACCAAGATTTCTTGAATTTCTTTGCAAATGATAGAAATAAATTATCCATGATTACGGATGGAAAAGTAGATTATAACAAGTTAGTTGACGTGATGCCTTCGGTGAAAATCAAAAATTATATGTACGAAAACCAAGGTGATTTGAACTTTGAAAATCGTGCGGATGATTGGGGACTAGGAACAGAAAGTCACTCAAACGGTTCGGCATATGGCGATTTAGATAATGACGGAGATTTGGATTTGGTGGTGAATAATGTGAATATGCCTTGTTTTGTGTATCGCAATAATGCAGAGTCTTTATTGGATAATCATTATTTAAAATTTGATTTAAAAGGGAAAGGAAAAAATACACAAGCAGTTGGAGCGAAGGTGACGATTAAGCATGGTGGGGAAATCTTTTACATAGAACAAATGCCTATTCGTGGTTTTGAATCTACGGTAGATTTTCGTCCAAATATTGGTTTAGGAACGTTGGCGAAAGTCGATTCTGTGATTGTAGAATGGTATAATTCTGATGCGACAACGATAATGACAAACGTAGAAACAAACCAAATATTGATACTAAAAGAAAGCGAAGCAAACGCTGGAAAGTGGAATAGAAAAACGAATGGAAAAACTATTTTCCGAAATATCACTCCTACTCTACCGATTGATTATCAACACGTTGAAAATAGATTTGCGGATTTTGACCGAGAGCGATTATTGTATCACATGAGAAGTACGGAAGGGCCAAAAATAGCAATCGGTGATGTAAATGGCGATGGGAAGGAAGATTTCTATGTTGGTGGCGCGAAAGGTTCTCCCGGGAAATTATTCATTCAAGCTGCAAACGGTTTTCAAGTCTCTAATCAAGCGGAATTTATTAAAGATAAAGAATCCGAAGATTTGGGTTGCATCTTATTTGATGCGAATGGCGACGGTAAAGATGACCTTTATGTAACCAGTGGTGGAAGTGAATTTTCTCCATCTTCGTTGCCACTTTACGACCGTTTGTATATCAATCAAAATGGTAAATTTGTAAAGGCAGCACAACAATTACCGGAAAAACGTTTGACAGCGACTTCTTGCGTAACGGCGGGCGACTATGATAATGATGGCGACCAAGATTTATTTGTTGGAAGTCGTTTACGTCCGTTTCTATTTGGCGTCCCTGTAGATGGTTATATCTTGAAAAATGACGGAAAAGGTAACTTTACAAATGTAACGGAAACGATAGCGAAAGCCCTGAAAGAAATCGGTTTGATTACCGATGCGAAATGGTCTGATATTGATGGTGACAAGGATTTAGACTTGATAATTGTCGGTGAATGGATGGGCATTACCGTTTTCAAAAATGAAAATGGACAATTTACAAAGACAAAAGCGGGTTTAGAAAATTCAAACGGTTGGTGGAATACAATCGAAATGGCAGATTTAGATCAAGATGGCGATATAGATTTTGTGGTTGGAAATCACGGTTTAAATTCTCGATTCAAAACTTCAATAGCACGTCCAGCTTGTATTTATATCAATGATTTCGATAGAAACGGAACGGCGGAGCAAATCATCTGTACTTACAATGGCGACAATTCGTATCCGTTGGTATTACGACATAATTTAATGATGCAGATGCCACATTTGAAAAAGAAATATTTGAAATACGAAAGCTATAAAAATCAGACCGTAGACATGATATTTTCGGAAGCAGAGATGAAAAATACGGTAATTCACAAAGTACAAACCTTTGAATCTTCGATTTTAATTAATGATGGAAAAGGAAATTTTACGGTAAAAGCGTTACCAAAAGCGGCTCAATCTGCTCCAGTTTATGCGATTCTTCTCAAAGACGTGGATAATGATGATAACTTAGATATTTTGTTAGGTGGAAATCTATACGCTGCAAAACCTGAAGTTGGTCGTTATGATGCGAATTATGGCTTATTATTAAAAGGAAATGGAAAGGGAGATTTTGAATCAATTGCAACAACGAAATCTGGTTTTTTTGTAGATGGTGAAATGCGTGATTTGGAGAGTTTGAAAGTTGGAAATCGGGAAGTAATTGTAGCGGTTAGAAATGATGATGGAATTATAGTCTTCGAATGGAATTAATTTTTTATTTATGGACTAAAAACCGTAAGATACTTTTTACTTAGGGAAATCAACTAATCGGTAAAGTGAAGTAAAAGGTACTTCCTTCTTTCAGGACACTTTCTGCCCAAACTTTACCGTTATGTCTTTTGACGATTTTATCCACTAACGATAGCCCAACACCAGTCCCAGCATATTCATGATCAGAATGTAAACGGCTGAAAAGTTCAAATAACCGATCAGCAAACTTCATATCAAAACCAACTCCATTATCCTTAATATAATAGGTAACCTCAGTTTCAGAAGTTGTGGCTCCAACTGTGATTTCTGGTTTTTCTGTTTTACTAGAATACTTAATCGCATTGGATATTAAATTATCCCAAACTTGCTTTATCAATATTTTATCGCCTTTAACGACTGGCAGTTCATTCGCAATTAGTACCGGTTTCTTTTTTAATGATTGTGTGAATCCCATGAAAATATATGCTACCATTGAGTCCATTTTCAACGGCTCTAATTGAAGTGCGGTATGTCGAATTTTTGAATATCGCAAAAGATCGTCAATCAGTGTATTCATATTATCTACACCATCTACAATAAAATCTAGACACTCTAAAGCATCTTCGTCCAACTGATGTCTGTATCGTCTTTCCAATAATTTCGAGAAAGAAATTACATTCCTAAGTGGCGTTTTTAAATCATGCGAAACAGAATGGTTAAAAGCATCCAACTCTTCATTTCGCTCTTCCAACAACAATAACAATTTATCTTTCTCATTAATACTACTTTCTAATGCCATCTTTTGGGATTCGATAAGCCGCTTATTTAAGAAATCTTGTCGCTTATTGGATTCCAAAATTCGAGTACCTATCAAACTGACAACTACAATCGACATAATTCCGTAAGCCTGATGCGCAAAAGCTTCAACTGTAAATTGAAGGTTAAAAGCCAACAAGGTCAGGTGTGCAAAAATATAGAGGAATGCGACAAAAATCAAGTTAAAGTATCGAATATTTAAGAAGCCAGAGATAAAAGTAATCAAAATGACATTCGCTGTATAGAAATAAAAATTATCAACACCTATAAAAAAAGTGAATGCTACATGAGAGGAGAGACAACTAATAGCAACAAATATAGCCGTGAATTGATATTGATCAGGCGTCTTGATAACCTTAAACGATAAACTATAAGCAATAGCAATAATAGTAGAAATAGTAACACGAAGGATTACGAATTTATAAAAAAGGATGGCATCATATAAGACATAATCCAACGTCAAAAACAGGAGATAGGTTACTATTCCTAAGAGCGTTGAATATCTAAAAACCTTTAATTCTGATTCTAAATAATTATTATTAAAAGCCCTCTCCGTTTGAGCATCTTTAAATTGTAGCTTCCACTTATTCATAAATATTTAAATATGTATTCATTAGGCACGTGATAAAAATAACCGGCCAATTTCAATTTTACCCTTATTACAAATAATAATAGTACTTTTTACCCGAAAAAAAAAAGTCCGTTCTTTTTATGATAAAAAAACTACAATCATAAAATAATTCGTTATTATTTACGCCCCTTTTTACGGAAAAGCGAGGTCTGAAATCGCTCTCAAACAATAAAAATAGACGCATCAATCCAGAAATCTAAATTTATAATTCATCAATTGCTCGAAACCTGTATTCACGCCGCCGCAAGCAATTACCAAAACCGTATCCTGCCCATTCAATTTCTCACTATACAATAACGGATAAGCCAACGACGCACCACAAGCAGGTTCTACCAATATATTGTACTCATCTAAGAATGAAAATATCGCTCGAACAGTATCTTCATCACTTACCAAAAATGGCGTTACTTTATACTCTTTCGCTTGCTCAAAAGCTTGAACAGCAATTCGCTTTGCCCCCAAACTCGACGCAATCGAGGTAATGGATGGTAAGGTTATAATTTCATCTTTTTCTATACTTTTTTGAAACGAGGCAGCCCCAAAAGTCTCCACCGCAATCACTTCCGTATCTTCCCAACCATTCCGTCTCATACCTTCCAAAACGCCCAAAAGTAACCCGCCGCCACCGACTGAAAGTACGATTTTTGAAGGTTGAGGCATTTTCTTTACACATTCATCTATCATTGAAGCATGACCTTCCCAAAGTAACGCATCATCAAAAGGCGAGACATAAATCGCACCACTTTCCTCTGCTTGTCGCAAGGCATATTCATGCGTTTCGTCCCAGACCTTACCATAAATTTCAACTTCGACACCTAGATTTTTAATTTTAGCAATCATCAATTCAGAAGTCGATTTCGGAACAATAATCTTTACCTCAGCACCCAGTTTCGTCCCAACGTAAGCCATCGAAAATCCAGCATTTCCACCAGAAGAAGCAATGAATTTCCGCTGCCCTTTTTTAAGATAATGGCGACAAAGGTTTTCCATTCCACGAATCTTAAAAGAACCCGTTGGCTGATGACATTCCATTTTGTAAAAGACGTTTAAACCTTTTTCTTCCTTTAATTTATACGACTTCAATAAAGGTGTTTTGCTATAAATCGTTTTCATTACTTTTTTTAAATCATTCCTAAATAAGAGTAAATCGTTTAACCGATAATAATTCCTGATTCTTAATAACTATCAATAATTCTTAATTGAACGTAACATATCCAAATATAAACCGTCAATAATTTTAGATTGCGGCTCCCCCAATAATGCAAAATTACTATATCCAGGAGCAGAGTTAATTTCGATAATCGAATAATCGTTTACCTTTCCAGTAATCGAATCTGTCATCAAATCGATTCCACAAAGTCGCAAACCCATTTTTTGTGTGATGCCAATTGCCAATGCTTTATATTCTGCACTGATTTTATCTGTAAAATCAATCGCCTTTCCGCCGAGAGATAAATTCGCAATATTCAATAACATAACTTTTACGCCTTTCGGCAATATATCGTTATATGATAAGTTCAATTCCGCCAATTTAGCCCTTATTCGTTGATCATTAATACTAAAAGTCGTAATTCCTTTCAATTCGTTCGAACGCTGTTTCAACAATGTCCTTACATCCGCCTCCCCATTTCCAATCACTTGTAACGGCAACCGTTGATAAGCACAATAAACCTTTCCATCAAAAACTACAATTCGAAAATCATTACCTTTCGCAAATTGCTGAACCATCATTATTTTTGAATCTACAAATAATTTTTTCGCAGATTCAAAATATGCCTCCTTGTTATTTATCTTATAAATATGCTTTCCTTTCGCTCCGGCATTTGGCTTAATAATAACCGGAAAACCAAGTTCTAAAGCATATAAATAACCTTCCTGAATACCTTTTTTTATTTTAAGCTGTCGATTCAGCTCTTCGTTTACAAACGTATCAAACGCAGGAACCAAAAAACCAAAATGCTGCAAAAAATAATTAGAATAACCTTTATCAATTGCAATTTTTACCGCTCCTTGTGTATTAATATCAAGACACGATTCTTTATAAAAAGTCCGCTTCCCATTATCAAAAACAATACAACCACAGTATCCATATTGTGGCTCAATAATTAGTTCTCCACCTACTTTCGGAACCAATTTAATCAACTTTTGAGTAACAAAATTTTGTCGCATTATGTTGTCGCATTATTTTATTAATGATTATAAAAAAGACCATTATACTAACCTTATATCGGTGTAACGGCCTTTTTCTACCTTTTTAAGTTTTTCAGACTAAATCCCAATTCGCTCTCCCATCACAACAGCGGTTTCAATTCCTTTCTTCGTATTTTCCAAGATATCCGAATCAATTTTAAATTGATTTTTATCAATCAACATCACAACCGTCGAACCACCAAAAGCAAAATATCCCATTTCGTCCCCTTTCTTAATATCCGAATTTGACGTATAAGTTTCGATGATCGTTCCAACCATTGTCGCACCAACAGGACTTAACAAAATTTCACCTTTACCAGGTGTAGAAAGTAAAACGTATTCTCGTTTATTTTCACAAAAAACCTTTGTGAAATCTTTATGCAAGGCATAAGGAGAAACCGAATAATAACGACCTTTTATTTCCTGTGCTTTCGAAGCATGACCATTATAAGGGAAGTGAAAACGGTGGTAATCATTTGGAGCTAAACGGAAAATTAACATGGCCGAATTCCTATATTTTGCGGCCAAGTCTTTATCCTGCAAAAATGCTTCTAACGTGAATTTTTGACCTTTCACAAAAAACGTATTGACCTCTTCCAAATTCTCAAATGCAATCAACTTCGCATCCGCTGGCGAAACCAAACCTTGCTCAATTGGTCGAGCTTCAGGTTTCAGTTTTCGGTAGAAAAAATCATTAAATGATGTAAAATCTTCAACCGCTTTTACCGATTCATTCATATCAATATTCAACGATGAAACAAAATTCGTTATCTTTTGAGTCGAATTTCGTTGATTCATCATTCGACCGTAAAGAGCGGAAAGCATTTTTCGTTTTACCAATAAATCTAAGGCCAATTCTCCAAACGGATTATAATATAAAAACTTCAAAAAAGCTTCTCCAGGAGGCGTTTCCGTAATAAGTTCGCCTGTTTTCCTTTTAATATATTTAATATTTTCCATCATAATTGTTTCCTCGATTTTGAGTTTTGGCAAAGGTAGAAATATCATCTCAGTTTATCTCGATTTTTCTTCGGGACATATTTCGCAAGAATTTCCGCATACAAAAATACTATATGTTCCATCATTGCGGTGAATGCTGCAACCTGTGCGAAACAGGGGCGTTCAAGCTAATAAATATGGTTTCTTTTACACTCGCCATATTGCGGAACGAATCCGCAATAATAGAAGATTTTGATTTTTAAATCGTAATTTTTTTTAAAAATCTATATTCTCCTGTTTTCCAAAAAACCATAACGAGAGATATTTTCGTAGTTTTGCGAATTAATAGATTTTGAATCACTATAATATATAAAAATGACCTTTAGCGAATTAGGTTTATCAGCAGCTTTACTGGAAACTTTAGCAACATTAAATTATAAAGAACCAACACCAATTCAAGAAGCAGCAATTCCTGCAATTTTGAAAGGAAACGATATTTTAGGCGTTGCTCAGACTGGTTCTGGAAAGACAGCGAGTTTTGTATTACCTGTTTTGATGAATTTACAGCGAAGCGAACCTTTGAAAAACAGAAAAATCAAAGTGTTGGTATTAGTACCCACAAGGGAATTAGCGATACAAGTTGATAGTGTATTTAAACAGTTCGCTCAAGTCATGGAAAAACGTATCAAAACCTTAGCGGTTTTTGGTGGTGTTTCAATAAACCCTCAAATGATTTCCATGCAAAATGTCCATATTTTGACGGCAACTCCCGGACGATTATTGGAATTGATTGAAAATAAAGCCTTGCAATTATCGGATGTAGAGACCTTGATTTTGGACGAAGCGGATAAAATGTTAAACCGAAGTTTTGAGGAAGAAATCAGTCAACTTTTGGCATTATTACCGAAAAAGAGACAAAATTTATTGTTCTCTGCTACATTGAGTAAAAATGTCAAAAACATCAAACAAGTCATTTTACATGATCCAACGGTTATAAAAATAGCACCGAAAGTTGAAAATATTGAGCAAATCAACCAATCTGCTTATTTAGTAACAGAAGAGAAAAAAGGACCTTTACTACGATATTTGATTCAAGCGAATGATTACCAACAAGTTTTGGTTTTCGTTTCCTCTGCCTTTAATGCCGATAAAGTCGCTTATAAATTAAATAATAATGCCGTGAATGCGATTTCGATTCACAGTAAAAAATCACAAGGAGCGAGAACAAAAGCATTAGAAAAATTCAAAAATGGAGAAATTCGAGTTTTGGTCACCACAGATTTACTTTCTCGAGGTATCGACATTGAGTTTTTGCCTTGTGTAATTAACTACGAATTACCCCGATCTCCGAAAGATTATATTCATAGAATCGGTCGTACAGGTCGTGCGGAAGCTTCAGGAGATGCAATTGCTTTAGTCACAGAAGCAGAATTACACCATTTTAAAGTGATTCAAAAAAAGATGAAAAAATGGATAAAATTGACTTATAGTGAAGAGATTGATTTACACGGGTTTTAGGGTTTCAAATAAAAAATAGGCGTCTTTCAAAATTTATAAATCCAGTAAACTACTTTTAGTTCTTTGATAATTTTTGCACGTAGCGGCTGTCTTTAATTGCCGAAAAACATGGAGACAATCGTTACGTGCAAAAATTATCAAAGAGCCTACTTTTTAATAAAGATGAAAGATGCCCATTTGAATACTAAAAAAGTTTATAATTCATTATTCGACCGCCATTCTAAGTTTGTAAAGCTTGGTATCAATTTCATGTAATTGATTCACTAATAACACCAAATTTTTAAAATCTCGAACGAGGTCTTTTATATCTGTAAAAGAATAGCCCATTATTTCTACAAAACAGTTACTTTCTTTATAATATTTCCTTTGGCCGTTTTCAATTGAACAAAATAAATACCTGCTGCAAAACGAGTGACATCAATATATTTTTGAATTGTTTCGCTGCCATTATTACGAATTTTTTGTTGGTATTTAACTTGTCCGTTCACATCAAAAATTGTCAAATTTCCTTCTTGAATCGTGGATAATTCGATATCAATATTCAAGATATTCTTGACAGGATTCGGATAAGTTTGTAGAGAAATAGGCACACTTTCGTTATTAATTTCAATCGTTGAAGTTGTCGTATCTGCGGTCATACACAAGGACAAATAATCAATATCCGGCCCTTCACTTTCAATATTTTTCAACTCAATACTATGTGAACCAATCGGCAAATTTTGCATAAATGTTACATAAGACCAAGTGTTCCAATCCGTTGTTTTTGAGAATATTAGCGTTGGATAAGTCAAATTTCCATCTATCGAAACTGCTAATAGTTTATCCTCCGTTCCTTGTGTATAACGAATCGAAATTTCGTAAGTCGTATCCATTGTTGTAGAAACATTGAACATAACTAATTCTAACGTATCCGCTCCAAAATCCGTGTAACCATCGCCCAACGCACCAGTCGCATCATCCAAAACAATATTCGCTCCACTTAAAGTTGCCGCTTCCGCTTGATAAATATTATCAATACAGGTATTGTCATCAAAAATCGTAAAGCGTTCCATTTCCGAACAACCATTCGCATCCGTAATCGTTACGTGATAATTTCCAACCAATAAATCATTTCTATTTTCCAATATCGAACCATCCGACCAAATAAAAGTATAAGCCGAAGTACCGCCAGAAACCGTCAAATCAACAATTCCATTCGCACCAGTCGTCGGAAAAACGGAAGCGATAAATGATAAAACAGATGGTTCATTGATCGTTGTGGTGTCCGAAGTCGTACAACCTAAACTATCTGTAATTGAAACCGTATAATTTCCACTTTGGAGATTATCAATCATCGAAACCGTTTGTCCCGAACTCCAAACATAAGTGTACGTTCCAGTTCCGCCAGATGTTACCGCCGAAATTGAACCGTTTACGTTTCCGTTACAATCAATATCCGTTGGTGTTAATTGTATTCCTAAAGCAGTTGATTCGGTAATCGTTTCTGTTATGGTGGAAACACAACCGCTTAAATCCGTTGCGGAAAGCGTATAAGTTCCTGCTGCGATATTTTGGAGGTTTGCAGTCGTTTGTCCGTTACTCCAAAGAAAAGTGTACGTACCTGTTCCGCCAATCGTCGAAGTAGAAATTGAACCCGTACTATTTCCGTTACAATTTATATTTTGACTATTAATAATCGAAGAAACTAAAACGGTCGGTTCTGTAATTGTCACCAAAATCGTGTCGATACAACCATTTGCATCCGTAATAGTTGGCGTATAAGTTCCTGCTAATAAATTAGTAGCCGTTGGATTTGTTTGACCATTTGCCCAGTTATAAGCATAGAAAGTAGTTCCACCCGTTGTCGTTAAAGTTGCACTTCCAGTATTATTTCCGTTACAATCGACATTGGTAATCGCTGAAATATTCGCTGTCAAAATCGAAGGTTCGGTAATTGTCGTAATTGCACTTCCTGTACATCCGACATTATCCGTTACCGTCAAATCATAATTTCCAATATTCAAATTCGTAAGTGAATTTGTCGTTGCGTTATTACTCCATAAATAAGTGTAATTTCCATTGCCACCGGTAACATTTACATTCGCATTTCCGTTTGCATTTCCATTACAATCAATATTCGTTTTGGTAATAATCGGTAAAATTGGTAATGATTGAATAATATCAATCGTATCCGTAAATATTTGATTTAAAGTATCCGTCACTTGAATCCAATACATTCCAACCGCTAAATTTTGAATAGTTTCCGTGGTGTCGCCAGTACTCCAAAGGTATTGATACGGTTCACGTCCGCCATCCATTGTCACTGAAATCGCACCCGTCGAGTCGCCATGACAAGTAATATTTGTCTGTGTTACAAAACCTTCTAACCCTAAATCACAAACGGTAATAAAGTCAATTCTTGGTGACCAATCTTGTCGATGTTTCAAGGTTAAAGTGTGCGTTCCAGCCGTTAAATA
>Ga0209712_10004489_pt1 | contig 11076 bp, 11 predicted proteins | sample ArcOceMetagenome_FD_187443 | JGI IMG/M metagenome (GOLD analysis project Ga0209712, IMG submission 187443) | Marine eukaryotic phytoplankton communities from Arctic Ocean - Arctic Ocean - Greenland ARC118M Metagenome (SPAdes) (version 2) | ecosystem: Environmental > Aquatic > Marine > Oceanic...
TACATATAATTGATACTGCTGGCTTACGGGATAGCCCAGACAAGGTAGAGAAAATTGGTATAGAACGGGCTTGGCAAGAAATTAAGCAAGCTGATCGCGTGTTATTTATGCTCGACAGCACTGAATCAGTAGAAACTCATCCTGAAAAAATCTGGCCAGAGTTTTACCGGCAACTACCTAAAAATATTGGGCTAAGTGTTATCCGTAATAAAATAGATTTATCGAAAGAGCCTATTGGTTTTGATGATAGTGGTGACTACCCAGTCATATCAATGTCTGCAAGTAATGAGCAGGGACTTTCCTATTTAACTGATCACTTGAAAGATTGTATGGGCTTCAATGCAAGCACAGAAGGTCAGTTTATTGCTCGCAGACGCCATTTAGATGCCATAGACAGAGCAGCAGAACACTTATACCTCGGTAAATATCAATTAGAAGAAAACTTCGCCGGAGAATTACTAGCAGAAGAACTGCGTTTAACACAACAACAACTCAATGAAATCACGGGTGAGTTCAGCTCTGACGACTTGCTCACCAAGATATTTTCTTCTTTTTGTATTGGTAAATAACATTCGAAAATCGTTAATCTCAACATATTATTGTTCATCGTATGAATACAAATATTTTATAAAATAATCTAGTTAATGCTGCTAAATTTTGATACAACAACGCTACTCGCAGCTTTTGCTAATTTAAGTAAACATAGCCATGGTATTAGCTATATAGAGACATACTTGAACAGCTACACAACATACTAATGTTATAAAAGTCAAAACAGCAAAAGCCAATATTCTTAACCGGTCGATAAAATACCCAAATATAAAATTGACTAGATATAAAATATTGAATGAAACCTACATATTTGAAATAGTTAAGTGCTAAACAACGATAAGATTGTGACAGTAAGTGAAATATTATGATGGAATTAGGCGTGGTGATCTCTTAATCACAATGTACAATGTTAAAATTAAATTAAAAACATAGTAAATAAATGGCTAACTTTGAAATCGTAGTAGGCAGTGTATTAGGTGCTAGTGAATATGTAGCCGACGCACTACAAGAAGTTTTGTTAAGTCATAAACATAGCGCAGAAATTCATTTAACGCCGCAGCTATCGGACTTAGATCAAGGTGCCACATGGCTAATTTGTACTTCCACTCATGGCGCTGGTGATTTGCCAGATAATATTCAACCTTTTGCTAAACAATTAAAAAGCCAAGCATTATCCAAAACCCCATTTTTAGTTGTTGGTTTAGGTGATAGCAGTTATGACACTTATTGTCACGCCTCCATACTAATAGAGAGTATTATGCTCAACAGCGGCGCAAAGCTGTTACATCCTGCCCTGCATATCGACGTATTGAATCATCCTATCCCTGAAGATGCCGCAGTAAAATGGCTTAAAGGATGGCTGGGAAATAATGAAAAAACAGCATAACGACACATTGAACTTGTATGCAATTTAATAAAGCAGAACAAACAGCCCTACTTCAGCCTTTGAGCAATGATGCACGTATACTGTATATCCTTGGTATAAAACCCACCGCAGATCAGTCTAGCGGAGCAACGACAACATTAAATTATAAATCTTTGTTATCCATTTTAAATACAAAAGAAGATAAATATACGTTGGGTCGACAAGTTAACAGCTTAATAAAAGAACTATTGAGTGTAGGCTTAGTAAATTTTCAAGATGAAATCGAACCTAATCATAGTTTTAATGGTAAAACCCTTATTTTGCCTTTAACCACAATGAAAGTAGATGAGTATTCAAAGTTACATCTTAATTGGCACGCAATGCATATTGATTGGCACCCTAATAAAAAGCTGATCACAGATTTGGCCAAATTGTTGGGTATTATTGATTATGATTACGCTGCGAGTGAATTGGGTGATTTTATTGCTTATTGGTTAGGTAGGCCAGAATCACAGTTTAGCGAATATCAATGGACTCAGAAGTTTGTATTTAATTTAAAAAAAATGCGTTTAGCCCATGGTTTTAAAAATGTACAAAAAGTGGGTCAGCAAATAGTGCAAACTAAGGCTGGTATTCATGCTGATGATAACGCTAAAAACTTAGTGGCTAAATATAATAAGACTCAGTAAACGGCTATATACACAGTAATAGCAAAATAAATTTCATATTTATCAATTGGAATAATATAACTCGTGGACAGTATTAAAGACAAAATTCAAAGGTTAGGTAAAGCATTGGGTCGCCAATATGTACCTGAAAAATATACCCAATATGCTGACTTAAAATCTGAGTATGAAGCTTTAGCTAATCGTGATGTAAAGCAGCTACAACGAGAAGGTAAAAAACAACGCATCCAGGATATTCAGGGTCGCTCTGAACTGAATCCAAAATGGACATTCGCAAACCTAATTGAAGACAGCAATGATGTAAAAGAAGCAGTTAGCATTGCTAAATCTTTTATCGCCGCTCATGAAGATATGAATTGGCGAAGAAGTGGTGCGCATATGATGATTTTTTATGGTGATTATGGCCGTGGAAAATCTCATACAGCTGGTGCTATTGCTCATGAACTCATAGAAAAATACGAAATTTCGGTTCTATACAGACAACTCTCAACCATATTAGAAATGCGTTTTTTCTCTTATGATTACAATGCACAAGATAACGTTGGGCAGAAATTTCGTGAAATAAACCAAGAGTTACTCGATGTTGACCTACTAATACTCGATGAAGTTTGTGTTAACGAAAGTGTTTTGAAGAAAAATGCCCAAAGCTGGTTAGGTAATATATTAAGGCAAAGGCTGGCTCATCATAAAAATTGTATTATGATCACTAATCACAACCTGGCTGAATTAGAAAACGCCTTAGGCCGTTATTGTTTTGAATCAATTAAAGAATACGACACCTACAAGGTGAAATTCTCAGGCCCAAGTAGACGCAAAGAAATCATCCCTGCACAACCAGAACCTCAACAACCTCAAACAACCTCTGGTTATCGTCCAAATCAAGTAAAATAAATAACCCACATAAAGACACAGTTTATTTACACTTTTCTGGATATGTTTGATTATTACCCAATATTAAAACACTAAGCAATGGTCGGGCATATTAAAAATAAAAAATCATATTAAATTGGCCATTTTTTATACGCCGTATTAACTTATTTCATACTCTCCAATTTCACACACCTATTTACTTAAAACTTAGATGTTAATTAAGGCAGTCATATAGCTTTTAAAAGCGACCTTGGCGCCATGAATAGCGTTAACATAACTGTTGATATAAAACTGAATACTTCTGGTGGGTAAAAAAAACTAGCGGCAATACGATGCACACACATCAGGTGCAATTATTAAAGTGACAATCCAAAAACTGTCAACATAAAACGTCAAACTTGTCACATCTAGAGGCTTAATTACTGCTTATCTCGTTCCTGATATCCAAGCATATATTATTGATTCTACTGATGGTAAAAGTATCAATATCATCGAAATTTAGTTACTAAAACTTCACATAAATGAATATATAAACATCTATTTTTAGGCAATCATTGTTAAGTTTGCTAAGTAATAGTCGTCAATGCCTTCATAAACTTAGCTAATTAGTCATCAAATAAGCATATCGGAGCAAATTTTTTGTCAAAATAAAAATTTATATAACTAATGACTAATATTTTTAAGTGATGCCCAAATTTTTGGGCTCTAATACTAAGGTCACATGGTATATTTTGATCTTTCCTTTATAAATCATGATCTAAACTTGTGGATACTAATTTTTGATCACAAGTTATACACAGTTAGATCAAAAGATGTTATTGGTTGTGGATAATTTTATGTATAACTCATGTAAAAACACTTTATATCCACTGAATAAAATTACAATGAAATTACCCTGTGGATAAAACAGCAACTTACACCCACCTTATACCAGTTTGATCAAACCTTATTCACATACTTACCTTGTCTATAAACTACTGATGTAAATAAAGAATAATGACTTACCAACAGAAAAGTGGATGCTTAATAATAGTAATAATAAACAAAGATCTAAAAGATCTTATAAATATTAAGCGATCAATATGACAATAATTGAATAGTTTTTAAGCATTTTACTTACGCTGAAATCTATATAGAATGTTCGACCCATTTTAGTGGGATAAATTGATCACATTGATCATTAGGCTTTTGAGGAAAAACATGTTTTATCAACAACAATTTGACGTTATCGTTGTCGGTGGTGGTCACGCAGGGACAGAAGCTGCATTGGCATCTGCACGCATGGGCTCAAGTACTCTTTTGCTAACACACAATATTGAAACTCTAGGACAAATGTCTTGTAATCCCGCTATTGGCGGGATAGGAAAAGGTCATCTTGTCAAAGAAATAGACGCTTTAGGCGGTGCTATGGCCTTGGCAACTGACAAGGCCGGTATTCAATTTAGAACGTTAAATTCAAGCAAAGGACCGGCAGTTCGAGCCACACGTGCTCAAGCAGACAGATCACTTTACCGAAACGAAATCCGCAAACTAATTGAAAACCAAGATAACCTGACTTTATTTCAACAATCTTGTGATGATCTGATTGTTGAACAGGATCGCGTAGTTGGTGTGGTCACACAGATGGGGCTTAAATTCCATGCTAAGAGCGTTGTGATTACCGTAGGCACATTTTTAGGCGGCACCATACATATTGGTATGGAAAACCACAAAGGAGGCCGTGCGGGCGATCCTCCTTCGATCGCATTAGCAGATAGACTTCGTGCATTACCTTTTAGAGTCGATCGCTTAAAAACAGGTACACCAGCCCGACTAGATGCACGTACCCTTAATTTTGATGTCATGCAAATACAACATGGCGATACACCTGTACCAGTATTTTCGTATATGGGACAACCTGGTGATCACCCTACACAGATACCTTGTTACATCACACACACCAATGAAAGAACTCACGAAATCATTCGTGGTGGACTAGATAGATCTCCAATGTACACAGGTGTTATAGAAGGAATAGGTCCAAGGTATTGCCCATCAATTGAAGACAAAATTCATAGATTCGCTGATAAAAATTCACACCAAATATTTGTCGAGCCAGAAGGTTTAAACAGCATCGAAATGTATCCAAATGGTATATCTACAAGTTTACCCTTTGACATACAAATGGAATTCGTACGTTCAATAGTTGGTTTTGAAAATGCGCATATAATTCGTCCTGGATATGCAATCGAATATGATTTTTTCGATCCTCGGGATCTTAAACAAACGTTAGAAACTAAATTTATTAGTGGATTATTTTTTGCCGGTCAAATTAATGGTACAACGGGTTATGAAGAAGCCGGTGCACAAGGTTTGATAGCGGGCGCAAATGCAGCCTTACAAGTACAGCAAAAAGACGAATTTACTCTGCGTCGTGATGAGGCCTACATGGGCGTACTGATTGACGATTTATCCACTATGGGCACCAAAGAACCTTACCGAATGTTTACCAGCCGAGCTGAATATCGATTATTGTTACGTGAAGATAATGCAGATATACGTTTAACGGCAAAAGGGCATGAAATTGGTTTAGTCGATGAAAAAAGATGGAGAGCTTTCAATCAAAAATTAGAAGCCATCGAATTAGAAAGGCAACGGCTAAAATCAACATGGGTTTATCCATCACATGAGTCTACCCAAGCATTAAATGTGTTGTTAAAAAACCCGGTAACGAAAGAAAATACTTTAGAAGATTTGATCCGTCGTCCAGAAATGACTTATCAAACCTTGATGCAAATAGAAGCTTTTGGACCAAAAATTGAAAACAAACAGGCTGCAGAACAAGTTGAGATACAAATTAAATATGCTGGATATATAGAACGTCAGAAAGATGAAATTGCTAAAACGTTGCGTAATGAAAATACATTAATACCTATGGAATTTGATTTCAGTCAGATTTCCGGGCTGAGTAACGAGGTTGTTGCAAAACTAACTGATAGCCGTCCAGAAACTATTGGTAAAGCTGGCAGAATATCAGGTATTACACCTGCTGCAGTCTCATTACTATTGGTATACTTAAAAAAACATGGATTGTTAATCGGTAACAGCAGTGATAAAAAGAAAATTTCAGCCTGATGAATGATCAAGTATCTCTGAAAGATGAATTAATAACTGTTTTAGCTGACAATTTGAAAAACTGTCAGTTAATCGTTTCTGAATATCAGCAACAGCAACTCATTGATTATGTATTGATGATGCATAAGTGGAATAAAGCTTACAATTTAACATCAGTACGCGATCCTCATCAAATGGTGATCAAACATGTTATTGACTCTATAGTAGTTGCTCCATTTTTAGATAAAATTCAATATATCGACGTAGGCACAGGACCAGGATTACCAGGGATCCCTCTAGCTATAATGTGCCCAGATAAACAGTTTATATTGTTGGATAGCTTGGGCAAACGTGTACGTTTTATGAAACAAGTTGCTTATGAATTAAAGATAAAAAATATCGAACCTGTGCAATCAAGAGTTGAAGATTTTGTACCTAGCGTGAAAATCGATGGAGTATTGAGCAGGGCCTTTGCATCATTAAAAGATATGTTGCACTGGTGCCAACATCTGGTAGATTCTCAGGGTATTTTTCTTGCTTTAAAAGGGCAACTTGGTTCTGCAGAGTTGAAAAATTTGCCTGTAGGATTTATTTTACAAGAAACAATTAAACTAGACGTCCCAGGCCTTGATGGCGAGCGTCATATTGTCAAAATTAAAAAACAATCAGTTGGCTAGAAGCTATCACTGCGACTCTTAGCAAATTAAATGTCTTTTCTATTCTGACCATCTAAATAAAAAAAAGTGGACGATTATTTTGGGCAAAATCATTGCAATTGCTAATCAAAAAGGTGGAGTGGGTAAAACCACAACTGCAGTTAATGTAGCTGCGTCAATGGCTGCCACGAAACGCAAGGTATTATTGATTGATCTCGACCCTCAAGGCAATGCGACCATGGGTAGTGGTGTAGATAAGTACAACGTAAACAACACATGTTACGAATTATTGATTGAAGAAAAGCCAATTGAAGACGTCATCATCAAAGAGACTTCTGGAAAATATCACCTTATTGCGGGTAATAGTGATATTACTGCTGCAGAAATTAAATTAATGGAGGTGTTTGCTCGCGAACTACGTCTTCGCAATGCATTAGCACCTGTTAAAAATTATTATGATTATATATTTATTGATTGCCCACCATCATTAAATCAACTAACTGTAAATGCTATGGCCGCTGCGGACTCTGTATTGGTACCTATGCAGTGTGAATATTATGCCCTAGAAGGACTAACAGCTTTGATGGATACGATCAAAAAACTAGCGTCTGTGGTTAACCCAAAATTAAAAATTGAAGGCGTTCTGCGCACTATGTACGATCCTAGGAATAGGCTTGCTAATGATGTGTCCGAACAACTTAAAAGGCATTTTGGTGAACAAGTATATAGAACTGTTATTCCCAGAAATGTGCGATTAGCAGAGGCACCTAGTTTTGGTTCGCCAGCCATGTATTATGATAAATCGTCGACAGGTGCAAAAGCCTACTTAGCCTTGGCAGGTGAAATATTAAGGCGCGGAAAAGCAAACAAAACAACTAAATCAGGTTAGTGTATACCCAAAGCCATTGGAGTTGCAGGTAAGCGGCAAACTAACTCAGTCCATGAGCTTAGCCGTAATAAGTGATTGGGGTGAGTAACAGACGCCAACAACATTGCAGCTTAGGGGAGACGGGTGTAAATAATAAAATAGAACGAATAAGATAGAGGACAACATGTCGCCGAAAAAAAGAGGTTTGGGTAGAGGACTGGATGCGTTGTTAGCCACTAGTCAAGCAGGTAGAAGCAGCGATTCAGAGTTACCTGAAAAACAGGCTGAATTACAAAAAATTCCCGTTGAATTTTTACAGCCTGGCAAGTATCAACCACGAAAAGATATGTCATCTGAAGCCCTTGAAGACCTAGCATCATCTATTCGTTCGCAAGGAATAATACAGCCCATAGTAGTACGTCAAATTTCTGAAGATAAATATGAAATTATTGCCGGTGAAAGACGTTGGCGCGCTGCGCAAATAGCACGACTAGATGTTATTCCTTGCTTAATTAAAGATGTGCCAGATGAATCAGCTGTGGCTATAGCTCTGATTGAGAATATTCAACGGGAAGACCTTAACGCTATGGAAGAAGCACAGGCACTAGAACGCTTAATGGTCGAATTTGAGCTTACCCATCAAGAAGTAGCGACTGCTGTTGGCAAACCCAGAACAACGGTGACTAACTTATTACGTTTAAATAATTTAAATGACGATGTGAAATTACTATTAGAACATGGTGATATTGAAATGGGTCATGCGAGAGCCTTGTTAGCACTTCAAGGTGATGCCCAAAACAATGCTGCACAAATCGTTTCAGGCAAAGGATTAACTGTTAGGGATACAGAAAACTTAATTCGAAGATTATTAGAGCCTGCAAAAGAAAAAGTAGCCATTAAAGAAAATCCTGACGTACAACGCTTACAAACAGATCTATCCGAAAACTTGGGTGCACCGGTCAGTATTGCTCACAACGCCAAAGGTAAAGGTAAGTTAGTCATTAACTTTTCTAGCTTGGATCAGCTCGACGGTATTTTAGACCATATTAAGTAGGTAAATGTCTAATTACACAGCAAAATATTTAGTAGGTTAATTTCCTATTTCTATTTCCTTAATAAATAAGTTGAAATAGGTGCAACAAGTCTGGTTCAAAAACACAGTAAAACCTTTACCCCTACAAAAATAAAGGCTTTGTGGGAATGTCCATATTAGTGCTTTGTGCACCAATCTAGACTTTAGTGTTGTTAATTGTCACCAGTAAAGTATACTTTTGGCGCTTTTTGTTAGAGTTTAAATGCATCGATGCTTAAGTTAGTAACTAGCTTGGCCCAAGAAGGGCGAAAATTAGCTAGAAAAGTGCTTTTTTATCAAAGCCTAATAACAATTTTTTTAGCCTTTATATTTTCTATTTTTACGGGTGCATATACAGGAGTATCAGCACTTTACGGTGGTTTGATATGTGTAGTGCCTGGTATGGTTTTTGCCTTCCTAGCGTTTAGATATACCGGTGCTAGCCAAAATCTGCTAGTAGTGCGGAGTTTTAACAAAGGAAGTAAACTTAAATTTTTAATTACGATTGTAATGTTTGTTTTGGTCTATAGATGGCCAAATTTACAACCATTACCACTGTTTATCAGCTATTTCGTAACTTTAATGGTGCAATGGCCAATTATTATTTTTTTAAGTCGTGTTGATCGATAAACATTCGACAACACAACTGAATACCGATTTTTAACTTTATAATTGTGGATGGAAAAATGGCAGATACAGGCGGCGAACAAAGCGTCAGTGCTTATATTCAACATCACTTAACTAATGCTTCTGTGGGTGAAGGGTTTTGGACTCTTCATGTAGACACGTTAGCTTGGTCAATAGTGTTGGGTTTAGTGTTTATTCTAAGTTTTCGCTCAGCGGCAAAAAAAGCAACATCAGGTGTGCCCGGTAAATGGCAAGCATGTGTTGAGATAGTCGTTGAGTTTGTGGATAGTACGGTTAAAAGTAATTATCATGGTACTAGTCCATTGATAGCACCTTTAGCATTAACTATTTTTGTTTGGGTATTGTTGATGAATTTAATGGATTTAATTCCAATTGATTTAATTCCTTACATTGCACAAAACATAGGGATTTTGATGGGTGTTAACCCACACGATGTTTATATAAAATCTGTCCCAACTACAGATACCAGTATGACTTTTGCTTTATCTATTGGAGTTTTTATCTTAATGATATATTACTCAATAAAAATCAAAGGTTTAGGCGGATTTATGAAAGAATTGTACGCCCAACCATTCAATACTCCTTGGTTATATCCGTTTAACTTTATTCTTGAAGTTGTTGGATTAGTCGCTAAGCCATTGTCATTGGCTTTGCGTTTATTCGGTAACTTGTATGCTGGCGAACTTATCTTTATTTTGATTGCGGGAACTATGGGGTTATGGCAATTACCTGTTCACTTCATATGGGCTGCATTCCACTTATTAATTATACCGTTACAAGCCTTCATTTTTATGATGTTAACCATTGTTTACCTGAGTATGGCGAGCGAAAAACACTGATTATTATGATGAGAATTAAAACAGCAGATGCTGGCCTAAGGGCTTAAGGCTGGAAGCCTAGATACAATTTATATACGTTTTATTTTTTAACTTTAACTTTAACTTTAACTTAAACACAAAGGTGAGAATTTATGGAAAACTTAGGTGATTTATACATCGCAGTTGCAATTATTATTGGTATGGCCGCTGTTGGTACAGCTATTGGTTTTGGTATGTTAGGTGGCAAATTTTTAGAATCTGCTGCTCGTCAACCAGAACTATCTAACCAACTACAAACTAAAATGTTTATTGTAGCGGGCCTTATTGATGCTATTGCGATGATCGGTGTTGCGATTGCTCTTTATATGTTGTTCGTTCTTGGTGCTCCACAGTAGTAACCATTTCTTTTAACGAACTATTAAGGAGGAGCGGCCGTGTTACCAAATGCCACTCTAATTGGTAATTTAATAGCATTTACTGTATTTGTGATGTTCTGCATGAAATATGTGTGGCCTCCGATTATAGGTGCTATTGAAGCTCGCCAAAAGAAAATAGCTGATGGCTTAGCTGCATCAGAAGAGGGTGAAAAAGCCCTTGAAGTTGCTCAAGTCGAGGTCGATGCTCAGCTTAAAGATGCCAAATCGCAAGCCGCAGATATAATTGAGCAGGCTAAAAAGCGTGGTTCAATTATTGTTGACGAAGAGACGCAACGTGGACAATCCGAGCGCGAAAAAATTATCGCGCAAGGACATTCAGAGATCGAAGCAGAAAGAAACCGCACAAAAGAAGAGCTACGTAAACAAGTTGCTGCTTTGGCTGTTGCCGGTGCTGAAAAGATCTTAGAGCGTGAGATAGATGCTGCGGCACAAAGTGACATAGTTGCAAAACTTGTCGCTGAACTATAAGGGAGAATGAGCTATGTCTGAATGGACTACTATCGCTCGCCCT
>Ga0209712_10004490_pt1 | contig 11074 bp, 10 predicted proteins | sample ArcOceMetagenome_FD_187443 | JGI IMG/M metagenome (GOLD analysis project Ga0209712, IMG submission 187443) | Marine eukaryotic phytoplankton communities from Arctic Ocean - Arctic Ocean - Greenland ARC118M Metagenome (SPAdes) (version 2) | ecosystem: Environmental > Aquatic > Marine > Oceanic...
TGCTGCTGCATCTGGGGGGGTTCACTGCGGATCCTGCATTTGGTGGTGTAGTGTCTGTCATCCTAAACTTTCCTTAAGTTCTTCCTGACTTGTACTACCTTTCCTCTTCTAGTATCTACCATGACTCTGAGTCCGATTCTTACTACTGTTCCTGTTGGATCTCCTTGTTTGGAGGGGTTCAATATCGTTACCTGATCACCAATCTCAAATATGTTTGGGTTGGTATCCTTCTGTTCGTTACTGTCGACACTAGCTATTCGTAGCTTATCAAACAGTTCTTCGAAGTCGTGATTGTGCTTGGCTTGAAGGAGTTTTAGTTCTTGGATTATCTGTTCTTGTTCCATTCGCTTCAAAATTTTAAACTGAAACAATGTTGGACAACCGTCTTATTCTGTATCCTAGTTCAACAATCGAATGTCCTTTAGACGCTGAATGTTTTGGCTTTTAACCGTGAACTAGATAAGACGATATTGGTCTTCTCACGTTAGTATGATGGTTACTTTATTTTCCTATACTAGTAGAAACAGGATTGTTTCAATTTAATGAACATAACGTATGGTTCACACTTGTTCAAAGTCGTCCTCTTTGTCCCTCATTGGCGATCTTCACAACTGCCGCGTTATGTTCCAAAACAGCCTCTTTGTATGTCAATTTAACCTTTTTTGCTTTGGACGAGGTGTCCACATTATCTCTCACGTCTCTCATATTTCCAACAGTATATAAGATATACTAAATAACAGGGTTTAGTTCTGCAACATATTTAGATTTAAATATGCTATTACCACATTCAAATGTCACCAGAGGCAGCAGAAAGGTGTACTATTGTGACCAAGTTCGGTCTATTCCAATATCAAAAGACTCCTGATGAGTGTGTCTTTTTGTCCTGACATTTTTCAGTTGAAGATTTGAAGTCTATTAGGAATCATTGAAAGAACAAAGGATTATATTACAGTCATTTCTCAAGATGGGAAACCAATTGCATTTTATAGTCGCAAGCTAAACAACACGCAAAGGAATTATACGATGACAGAGAAAGGACTTCTCTCTATAGTCAAAACTGTGAAAGAATTTAGAAATATTCTTTTCTGATATCCAATCCGGATGATTTCGGACCACAAGAATTTGGTCCACAAAGCAACCATCTTGCAATCTCAGAGGTGATGTGATGGCGGTTCGTATTGGAAGACTTTGGTCCTGATATGAGACATATCAGTGGCAACAAGAATATTGTGGCTGACGCCATGAACAGATTAACCACTGCCAACCAAGATCCAAGCAAACAAAGTACTGAAACTCAAGATCTTAATGAAGAGGAAGCTTTCCCACTCAAAGACAAGGAAACCTTTCAACTTCAATTGCCTCTTATACGAATGAGACAGCAAACAGAGCTCAATCAAATAAATAAATTGAAGCAACTGAAACTCTTAAACAAACAAGAATCTGGATATAACATAAGTACAATCGAGGAAATTGAAATAGTTACTTACAAGGACAAGATATGCATCCGCAGAAGTTTGAGACAACAGACCATCAACTGGTGCCATCACGTTTAGCGGTTTAGCTACATAAAACAATAAATAGTGTGGCATACTGGAAGGGTATGGCAAACATATTACACTTTCATGCATTAAATGTGAACCCTATCAACCTCATAAAAAACGTGGAAGGAAATACGATCCTGCAACCAGTTGTTTTGAGATCATAGAAGTGCCTAGTTACATTGCAAAAGATTTGAAGACAGAGCTCTAGAAAGAGCAAATTGATAACACTTCAGCTAGAATAAGCAAAGTGACCAAAAGAAGTAATTTATGAAAACGGATCAGAATTCAAAAGACATTTTGAAATTCTACTGAAAGACTTTGCCAGCAAACCCAAATGCGCAACCACAAAAAGTCCACAGTCTAATAGCCAGGTTGAAAGAATTCACTGGGTCTTTAAGCCCATGTTCACATCAAATCATTTGTCAGAAAAAGTGTTTGATTTAGTGGATCCTTTTGGTGAGATCCTATCAGCACTAGCATGGGATGTACATGCTTTGTACAATAGCACAACCAATGCTACACCAGCACAGTTAGTCTTTGGACGTGACATGCTCTTCAATTTAATACCATTCTTTAATTAATTGGAAAGCTAATTCAATTCGCAAACAAACCATAGTGGACAAAGTCAACCTTCATCTATTCTGTTGGACAACAAGACGGTTTCTTTAGGAAATTCGGACCATTTGCCATTACTGAGGTTTTACAAATGGTACTTACAGTCCGTGTCCAGCATGGATGAACGCATTAAATAAAGTGTTCAACACCTGGAACCACAATTTTAATACTTCTTCCACCACAATTCGGGGGGGGGCTAAGTCCATATGAAGTACATAGGTTATAAGCATCTAAAAGAGGTTAATAACTAATAACTAACAGCCCTATCCGGTAGATACTGTACGTTAAAAAAAATATTAGATTTCCTGAATGTGCTACGACTTCCCGCAACAATAAACTTCTTTATTAGCACCACGACGGCCTTGGCTTATACTAATGTAGCTGTACAATCGTGCTTTAACTGATGAAGGAAATAGACACTTGTCACACTTCTGTTGCAAATGGTTCGAGCACATGAGATAGAATTGAATGTTACAATTACCGTAACACTATTGTTACACAATGATGACCCTCACTTCTCCATGTGAGACGCTTCTACCATGTGGAATGACAAAGAAAAGAATCATAGCCAAAGCATCAAGGGTTGATCGATATGCAAGCAATGGTGAGTTCTTAAAAAATCAGTCAATCCAGACGTTGACTTTGAACTTTGTCATACTAATACACATCTATTTTTTTCCATGAACTCAGACTTCACTCAGGCGTCATACTTGGTTGAGGAGGTCATGGCTAGTAGCAGGACTTTAGCCGAACGTAAAAGTCATACTTCGTCGATTCATGAAAGGCTTTATGCGACGCACACGTTATCTAGCAAGGAGAAAAGATTACAAACAATGGAAGTCAGAAACGAACTCGTTGCAAGAGCTGGGACTATAGCCGAAAGTAGAAGAGATACTTCGTCGATTCATGAAAGGCTTTATACGACGCACACGTTATCTAGCAAGGAGAAAAGATCACAAACAATGAAGGTCAGAAACGAACTCGCTGCAAGAGCTGGGACTATAGCCGAAAGTAGAAGAGATACTTCATCGATTCATGACAGGCTTTATACGACGCATACGTTATCTAGCAAGGAGAAAAGATCGCAAACAATGAAGGTCAGAAACGAACTCGCTGCAAGAAGGCGAAATGGTCGAGCTCCGAAGGAAATCGGAACAATTCCGGCATCACAGGCAACTCGCTTATACAATGAAGGTTTGCGTTTTAAGCAGAAACGTGAGGAGACGAGGAAAAAAGTCCTTGATCAGCGCAAAGCTCAAGAAGAAGATCGGATGAAGGCAATGAATAGAAAAGGAAAAATATCCATAAAAAGGGCAGATAAACTTTATCAGAGGCTTTCGAAGAAATCTTCTATTACTCGATCAGAATGAAGTATCATGTTCGAGTAACATTCATCCATTGTTCATGAAGCAATTGAAAGTCGTCTATAAAGTCGGCACCCAAATTCCGTTGTACAAGTAGTTTTACTAAATATTAATTTTATGTTGTTCATAGACCTTTAGTACTCGTAATTGCTAAAGTACATGTTCAATGAGTAAGAGCGTGGTGAGCCCCCTATACAACGAGCTCATAAATAGGGACTTTGAAACAGCTGAGGACATTATTACTCTATGTAAAATGTAGTTCGTGTAAAGTAAGGAGACCAAAGGTAATATTTGTATTAATATTATCATTTTGATATTCATTTTCAATTTATATAAGCTTTCAATTTTGAACTTTTCATAACTCTCCACATTTTTAAAGGTTGTGAATAAAGGAATTCATCTCATCTTGCTGCATTTTGAAACAGTACTCGATCATCTGCTGGAGGTTCAGTCTGGTCGTGTGCGATTTTCCTAGGTTCGCAGCTTGCTCTGCGACTCTTCGTTCCTTGTGAACTTTATGCATCATTCCGACGTAGTAAAGACGCGACCCATGATCAGCAGATATTTGTCCTGTCTCCCTGTATGCTCCATTTCTACTCAAAGCACGTTCTTCTGATATAATCCTTACACTTTCACGTCGATCTCTCCCTTCCTTATTTTTCCAACTTGATTCTTCATGAAGTTGGTAAAAAATATCAGGATTATAATCGACCTTCTTTTTATCAACAGTCGTCGTCGCACTTTGCGCCAAGTTTAATTCCTTTCTCACAACGCTGCAAAATGGCTTCCTTGCGTCGAGCTCCTTCCTTGCTTCGAGCGCCTTCCTTTTGACAATGGGTGCTCTATACATGACATTTTGTTTTTTGGATTTCTGCATAGGCTTAATAGTCCATGATCCCTCTTCACAACCTGTGGAGTCGCAAGGTCCTGTGGATTCAGAAAGTCTTGTGGAGCGGGTCGAGATGCTGATTTCGCTTCCCAATAAATCAGGATGAATGCTATCCCTCCCGTCGCAGCCTCCACTCATTGTGCCATCACAACGGTCTTCATCTGTATCGCGAGTCTCTTCAACGTATCGTTCGGAATAATGATTCTTACGTGCACCATGAAGTTGCTTGACCGCTGCAGCTCTGACATGATTTACAGTTTTGTTATCTGATAAATGCTTTACCTCACCAATCATGTTTCCGTTTAGTTTTTCTGTTGTTTGACAACTATTTTGTTTGTAAGAAGAATATAAAATTATTGCAAAACGGCAAATAGATCTTTTGACTTTTGCTCGGATCGCTGATGACATGAAGACTGATTTTTATAGATGCAAAATTTAGCGTTAATAAGATTTAGAGTGAAAATCTGTCAAATAACTCGAAGAAAGAAGAGAACTTCAAACTTTTAGACTCCTGATTATTGTCGTTAGCCGACAACATGTCATAAATTTTATTTTCAACGCACTTTCCTCCTCGCTAGAAACACTAAAATATATTCAATATATTCGAATACCAGGTATTGTTGTCATTGAATTGAGAATGTGGGGACAGAATATTATTTAATTCTTCGCCCACTACTTTCTGCAAGATTGAGGGGGGATTGAAGATGGGGGGATAAACGTTGCCGTTTTTTTGGCTACAACAACACCAATGATCACACCACCAGTCTCCAGTCTACTACTGTTGTACTACCCATCATCATAAAGGTAGACCACACTGCACTGCACTATCCAAAGTCTTACTACTGCACTCGTAGTTCAATCAACCACGTAAGCTTTGCACTACTATAATCGCAATGAGTACTTCACAAAATGCTCTTTTGGTTTTATTAGCATACTATGTCGTTCAAATCCTGTATGTTCACCATCACACCCTGAAACTGCACAACATTGCACCAACTCCTGCTCAGAACAACGAGACTATAATTGTCAAGAGGACAGAAATCGTACACCAAACACGAGACCATCTAACGCAAGAGCAATTGTCAAGAATCAGGAAGTCTGTGGAGGAATCAATGGACATAAGTGGTATCCAAGATGAATTATCTGCTTATTCCGGAAAAATTGCAACCGAAATTCAAACCGATTTGGAAAAGATCAAGGATTTATCATCAAATATAAAGGCGGTCGTTGATGCAAATCCCATTCCCGACGCACCGCAAAACGAAGCCACCAATGACGAAGATAAAGAAACGATTCCCTTCGCAGACCTTCCTTCCTTCTTGACCAAGACATCGTTTGCCGGATACACAGACGCGGAGCTAGCTTCTATTCTTCCCTCTGTTGTTGATGCATTTTCATCTCTAGGGCATTACAATATCAATCTCGATGCACTACCAAAATCATCTTCGGATGGGACGAAAACATGCAATGCATTCTTGACTCGCACAGTGGCCGCATCACGAAAGAAAAAGTATGCGACGAAGCAAGCATTGGTTTCCTTCTTGGATTCGGTACGATTCATCATTGGAAGTATCACGGCGGAGCCTCTCAGTGACGAAATCAAGGAACTCATTTCTAAAGAGTTCTCCTCTGAGACAAGTGCAAAGTTTGATGCTCTTCAGACCAAGGTGGATTCGTGGGTTCAGGACTTGAAAGACTTTGCAGAGGAAAATAAAATTGTCAATGATTCGCTTGAATCAGAAAATACGGAATGTATTGAACAAGACGAGGTTCATATTTTGCTCGATCAGGGGATCGCTGCTCACAATGAGAAGGAAAGTGTTTATGATGCCCTCGCTGAGCTTGTAGATGACTTGGACGAGACAATTATGAATCAACCTGACTCTCCGTATCCTGAGGAAGACGTTGACGAGCCACTAACTTTGAAAGATCTCCTTTCATTCCCGCTTTATTCAAAATTGATTGATAAGGTTGACTCAACCGTGGACTTCATTGGAGGGTATAATGATGCTATTGACCGTCTTATTGATGCGATTGGTGGAAACGAAGATGGGGGTGTAGGAAAAAATCTTGAAAAGATTTTGAATCGGCTGGCCCTGAAAGTAGAGGTTCCAAAGGAATACAACGAACTGAAGTTGAAATCAGGGGTTACTAAGTAAATGTATAGGGTATTTAAATTGTTGCCTATCCTCGTCAACTCAGATTGAACTATCATAGAAAACGGTTATAAACAAGAAACGATGATCTCGTCATAACTATCATTGGAGTGAAAACACGTCAGCTGGCTCCAAAGAGGTAGAAGGCGCTCTTTGCTGTCGGGTACTGAAGAAATAATAGCTACAGTTCCTTGTTTTTCATTGGTGTCATATCCTTTATCCTTTTCTATCACCATGTCATTGATGTCACTGTTTTGACTTCTTTCCTCACTTCGTTCCCATCGTTAGTTTCAACACGCGTGTCAGCGTGAGATAGAATTCTTTCAATTGCATCTTAAAAAAAGAAGTTTATTTTATCACTTTTACGGTCTTGTCAAAGAAGTCTAAAACTGTGAGAGCGAAAACACACTTTTTACCAGCATTGCAAAATCCCTTGCCTGCTGTTCTGCACCTTTAATATTTTTGAGAGTGTTGATAGCTTCGGAGCAGTTCTGTAAAGAAACTCCTCTAATGTTCAAACCATTGCAAACAATCAAATCAGAAGCATCACTGGATGTTCCCACATTGCACTTGACCATTGCCTTTGCAACCTCCACTCTTAGTGGTAAACTACAAAGAGGGTTTGTTTTTACCCTCCCTTGCCATTCAGTCACAAAGTCGTTGAGTGATTTGGAAGAAGAGCCAAGGAGATTGATTCTCTCGCTAGCAAAGACTTCCTCCACCGCAGGGTGAGAACCGTCTGCCAATTTAACGTTGAGGTGAAAGTCAACAATGCGTTTGAAAACTTCACTATTCATTGAATCGTGATTATTTCCTAAAGACTTTGCCTTAAACAAAGCTTGCAGAGCCAACATGGACTTGCCTCGACGCGACGACACATCGTACTGGCACAACCACGTTGTCAAGCACTTTGGAGCATTCTTCGCTAAAGTAGATGCATACTTTGTAGCCTCTTCTAACAAAGGCTTACAAAGCAATAGTTTACCATTGGGGTCCTCGTCCTTACTCTTTTTCTTCGCGTTATTGTTTTTGGCTTCTTCGTCGTCTGTGGTTTTCGCGGCCTCGGCAGCTTTCTTTTCATCCTTGAGTTTCTTCTTTCGTGCAATGGCTTTCGCTTTCTTACGCTCTGCAGCAGTCATGGCTGAATAATCTGGCTCGTTATCATCTGCACCCTTCGTTGGGTTGTCATGTAAATGAAGGTAGGTGCGAATCACACCCTCTGCAGCCTGGACATACGTGGATTGTCCCCAGAGTGCATCTTCCCATCTCAAAACGTCAACGTACGCACGTAACGTTACTTTACGAATACAGTACGAATGGAAGTCAAATTGATCTTCGTGGATGTCCTCAAAATGCTTTTCAACGTCCACTGAAAAAGTGCAATGATAATGTAATGTTAGGATATGAATGCTACACGGGTCGCAACCCTCAACAGGGCGATGCGTACTTACAGTATTTCTTCAAGCTCTTGCCAAAATTTCCCTTCCTTGCGTAACAAGCAGCGAGTTCAAGCTCGTACCATGTTACTTGCATATCGAAAATATTTAGCTCTGGATCACTTTCATGACGGGTGAACAAGGCCATCTTCTCAAGTGCTTCTACTTCTTTATCCGCTTGTAAAAGATACTTGGTCGTTTGATTATTGATGTAACGGTCTTGTTTGTCTAATTCTCTTCCTTTGTCCAAACATTCAACGGCAGCATTAATATCGCCTGCTTTCTTCAATAGCCGTCCCTTCAATTCATAGAGGTCTACACCCGTTGGTGTCTGATCTAATCCTTTGTCAACTACCGTAATGGCCTGGTTGTACTCCCCAGCAAGTTCGAACAAGACCGACCGAAGATACCAAGCCCATAGCAATGTAGATGGCGGTTGGACTTCATCGTCGCCAGAGAAAGTGGAATTGGACTCCAACGTTGCAATATATCCGTCTACGCGAACTACGATCGACTTGTAAGCGGCGTGGCACTTCACGTCGACAGCATCCTGTGCGATATCATACTCATTCGAATTTGAAGCTGCCTGAATAATAAACAAAGAGCTGAGGTCATCTCCCAAGGACGGTACACCACGAACGAGGTTGGTTTGGATGTATGCATCAATAGAAGTATTCCACTCCTCAGAACCAACGTCGAAAAGAGTCAACATTATCCTTTTGGTCGCAATAGATTTGGGGAATCGATGAATCAAGACATTCTGATATTCTTCTTTCACATTTTTCAGTTGTTCATTCGAAAGTACAAGCATAGAGGATAATGCCCTAGCCCCCTTCCTTTTCAACATATTTTTGGAAACTTCGCCACCAATGTTCAGCATGGATAGCATGTATCCTGTGTGAATACTGTAATCTTCTGTTGATCCGCGCTCGAGGAGTTTGTAGAATGTTTCCTTTGCGTTATCGTACTCCTCCAATTGTAACTGATAGTATCCTGATAACTTGAGGCAGGAGAGTTGGTCTACAAGAATATCTTTCTCGTTGCACTCGTTCAAATGATCAAGGGCGGCCTTCCAGTCCCCGCTCTCTGCAATGATGCTGTTCTTATACAAGGCTAATTCGGAAGACTCAAAGTTCTTTTCCAAATCAACTGAGCCCTCCTCTAAAGTAGAAAGAAAGATGTCAATAACATCAATCGCTCCCTTCCCGTCTCCCTTCACGTGCTTCGCGAGGGCAAACGCTAACCAATTCACTTTCAAATTTGGCTTGAGTTCCAATATGGTGTGTTGCGTCTTTGCAAATCCTTCCAAATCGCGCATTTGGATCTCCAGAAGCGCAAGATCTTTCAGAATTTGAATATTTTCTTTATCGATACGAAGGGCTTGCTTGTAAGCCTTAATTGCCTCGTTATAGTTGCGCTCGGAGCGGTAGATGAGACCATAAACGTGCCAGCAGACATGTGACCTGGAGGATAATAACATCAAACATGGGTACATTTTATTAGGAAAAATATGAAAGCTGCAACCTCCGCGAAAAAGAATGAAAAGAAGACTGCTCCAAGTTTGACAGTCAAATGACTCACCTCATATCATTCATTAGCCCAAGCTTTACCATGTCGATAGCCTCATCCCTCTTCCCTGTACAATTCAAAATCAAACCCTTCATACATAATGTTTCGCCGTGCTTTGGAAACTTTTTCAAAATGGTATCGGCTGCTTTTAGACCCTTCTTATACTGTTTGCACTCATACTGCTTGACGACTGCGCGGAAAAGATCGGTTTCTTTCTTGGGCAACTGAATCCCTTGTCCCGCTTGTGGATTCGCATCTTTCGAGCTCATATCTTGAAACAAGAGATTTGAAGTAGCGAAGGCTGTAGAAAAGTGTTGGTGGGTAGAAAGAAAGATGCGATTCTCTCAGTGTTACTGCTCTGGCACTGTATGGTTCCCTGTAAGCAATGTTAGTATGTATGATTGATGATAAGTTTGAAGTTCCCGCTTGCATCGTCTGGCTTGCCGGTGGTGGCTCCTTGTTGTCCACAAAAAGTTCCCATGACTACTAAGGATTTCAATCTTTGAACACCAACCAAAAAGGTAAAAATCTAAACAATACAAAAAGCTATCCAATATCATTTCTCGCTAATGCCGGCTAGCCGTACAGTTGTGATAGATAACTGATTGAATGCCATATATGTAAAGAATTCATGGCTGGAATTTCCAGCTTCTAGGATGCTGAAAACAGCGAAGATACAATAGAGCTACAGTGCATTAAGAAAGGTCAGACATTTTCACAAAAAATGGTCTTTAGTCAAATCGATTGCCACTGCCACTGAGAACAATAGCTTGCTTCGATAGATAATAGATATAACTTTATTATTGCCAATTCAATTTCTCGTACACGTGGGCACTGATCACAGATGTCAGCCTCCATTAATGATCCTGGTACTCTCAAATAAAGAACACCAACAAAGTTCTTCATCCAACTGCCCAATCGCTTTCTCTTTTCCCAACAATATCAGATATTTCCTACCTTGAATTTGGTGCCAAATACATGCAAAGCTAGAGGTCAGTGTTCTTTCTGTTTTCATGAAATAACTTTGTCAAATGTTCTGCTTGGACCAATACTGTATCCAAATTCGTATCCGCAAGACGTATCAAAAACTCAATCTCTTCGGGATCACTGATTGCTTTATTTGCTCGGTATTCGTCTCTTGTTTTGTTTACGATGTAGTTTTGACGATTTGGAGTGGGCATTTTCGTTGCTGATTTTAGTAGTTTTCTATAGAGGCTCAATGCTCTTGTTCGCGATGCTGCTGATGCTGCTGCTGCTGCTGCTGTTGGTGACATTTTGGATTGGTGAATTTGTAAAACGGCAATGTGAGTATCTGCTAGCTAGTAAATGAAGAAGATATAGAATGTAAGCGCATGACACTAAAGCTATCTATTGGTATTGTACTACTATGGTCAAGTGGTGGACTGTTGTTGTCTAGTTTGAAGTTGTTGTTGTTGTTTTTGGGAGGAGGCGATGCAAGACAATGAGGCAACAGCGAAATAGGCGCTTAACCTGGCAATAATAA
>Ga0209712_10004492_pt1 | contig 11073 bp, 8 predicted proteins | sample ArcOceMetagenome_FD_187443 | JGI IMG/M metagenome (GOLD analysis project Ga0209712, IMG submission 187443) | Marine eukaryotic phytoplankton communities from Arctic Ocean - Arctic Ocean - Greenland ARC118M Metagenome (SPAdes) (version 2) | ecosystem: Environmental > Aquatic > Marine > Oceanic...
TTTGAATTTGGTATAGATTAAGCGGAAGCTGCTTGTAGCTGCTAATTTCGTTACGTACAAGCGCAGTAATCACTTCTTCGTGCGTCGGGCCTAACACGAAGTCACGCTGGTGGCGGTCTTTAATGCGAAGCAGTTCAGGGCCATATTCTTCCCAGCGTCCAGATTCTTCCCACAGGTCGGCAGGCTGTACAACCGGCATAAGCACTTCAATCGCGCCTGCTTTATTCATTTCCTCGCGAACAATGTTAGCGACTTTATTAAGGACACGAAGGCCAGACGGCAACCACGTATATAGACCCGAGGCAAGCTTTCTGATCATGCCAGCTCTTAGCATAAGCTGGTGGCTGATAACCTCTGCATCTGCAGGTGTTTCTTTCTGCGTGGCAAGCAAATATTGACTAGTGCGCATGTAAAGCAGGTATCCTGTTATAAGTGTATTTGTGATCATAAGTGTGAAGGCCTATCAAAAAACCACTCAGGCAGAGACAAGGCGACACACGTTTGGGCGTATTCTAATTAACTGTGAGCCATTTCGCCACAGACGGTTAACACTATTCGTGCATTTATCCTAATGGCGTGAGTTCAGTGACCCACACATTCGCGTCTTTTATCTTAAAACCCACGTCGATATCGTATAGCGTAACGCGGTATGTTTTTTCGTCATTATCATTTTGCTGTTTATAAGCAGGGCGAGGATCTTGTGCAAGTACCGCGGTCACAAGAGAGCAAAAATCGCGATGACGATTTTCAATTTTGGCAAGGGCTGTCGAGAGATTTGGGGCGAAATACACGTCTCGATGAGGGATGGGGTTAATATCATCAAGGGTGTCTCTCGCTTCAGAAATACTATCAGCGTAGGAAATATAAGGTTTGATATCAATGAGTGGGGTACCGCTTACTAAGTCTACTCCTTTGACTTTCAGCGTAACCTTGCCTTTTTCTATCTCTATACCTTCGTTTTCAACGACAGACATGCCAATACTATTTGGTCTATGAGTACTTCGGCTTGCAAAAACGCCAATGGTAGCGTTACCCCCTAATCTGGGGGCTTTTACCGCGCTTTTCCAACCACGTTCTATATTTTGATGGAACACAAATAAAAGCCACAAGTGACTATAGCTTTCGATACCCTTTAGCATATTGATGTCATTAAAACCTTCGTTGAAGGTAATGGTGCCTTTTGCTCTGGCTAGATTGGGCTGTCTTGGTACAGCAAACTTTTGCTTAAAAGGCGTTTCAATAGTCGCAATGCTCGACACTTCAAAGGAACTAGTAGTGCTCACGCGGTATCCCTATTGTCATTAAATGTGAGTTGAATTGTCATATATCTCTCATAATTGGTATGTACTCTAACGCTTCAAGTAAAGGCTTGGACCAAGCAAAGATGTTTTTGTCGAAAAGACTACGTCTAGCTTTGGTTTCCCTGGAGTAATCCAATTCTTTGGCCTGCCAAAGCTCGTATTTAGTTTACCGACTGAGAAAGCGCTATAAATAGCCTTCCACGCAGCGTGCTAAATTAACTAACGGGTTTTATGAGGTAGGCTTTTCTTTTTCATCTCTGCTAACACGTTTTCGAAATAAGGGCAGCCAAGTGCCTGAGCCTTTTCGATGTTATGACTAAATATCTTCTCTGCATCCTCTTCTTTTTTCATGTATCGCGTGATGTCAGCTTCGCGAATTAAGTGCAGAAGTGGGTAGGGAGAGCGATTGGTATAGTTTTCAGCATCGTCTTTGTCGCTACCGTCGAACACATAATTTGGATGAAAGCTAGCCAGTTGGTAAGTGCCACTATATCCCCAATCGTGAAGCATACTATCGGCAATGGCTAGTACATCAAGGTATTCGTCAAAATCAGCAATAGTTGAGTGGGTAAGCGCAATTAACGTTGTGGCAGTACTTTCACTTTCTTCTAAATGCCGTAATTCATCAAATAGGGATTGAATGATATCTCCCGCATCGCCAGCAATGACTACACAACGAATTTGGTTGGGCGTTCTTACATAACGCGCAAAGGGGCAAAAGTTGTGTTTTATCACAATATCGTCAACCCACTTAAGGGTAGCGTCGATGACGTGCTTTTCGCACAACGAAGAGGTTGGTTCCGCCATAAAGAAGTTATTCAATTTAGGTCTGTATTTAAAGAGAAGAGAGTATAAAGCAAAAAGGCAGAAATTTACTTTCTGCCTTAAAAAAATCACATTTAGTGCGAGCGCTTTAAGAGTGGTATTTCACGTAGGCTTCAAGTGTGTTTTCTATCAAACTCGCCACAGTCATTGGCCCAACACCACCGGGTACGGGGGTAATCCAACCAGCACGTTCTTTTGCTTTTTCGAAATCTACATCGCCCACTAATGAACCGTCGTTTACGCGATTAATGCCCACATCAATCACAATCGCGCCCTCTTTTACCCAGTCGCCTGGTATGAAGTTCGGTTTGCCGACAGCAACCACGAGTAAATCAGCGCGTTGAACGTGGCTTTTTAAATCTTGGGTGAACTTGTGGCAGGTGGTTACCGTACAGCCTGCCAATAATAGCTCTAAGCTCATTGGGCGACCCACAATATTTGATGCTCCAACAATAACCGCGTCCAAGCCCTTAACTGGACGCTTGGTAGACTCGATCATGGTCATAATGCCTTTTGGCGTGCAAGGGCGTAGCGCTGGAATACGCTGTGCTAGGCGACCAATATTATACGGGTGGAATCCGTCAACGTCTTTATGTGGATGAATGCGCTCTAGCACCTTTTCTGCATTTAAACCTGCAGGAAGAGGTAGTTGCACTAATATGCCGTCGATCTCTTTATCTTCATTTAGTTGGTCAACTAAATTAAGCAATGTTTCTTCCGTAGTGTCTGACGGCAGATCGAACGAACGGGATACAAAACCTACTTCGTCGCATGCTTTTCGTTTGTTTGATACATAAACTTGCGAGGCGGCGTCACTGCCTACTAAAACTACGGCAAGACCGGGCTGTCTTTTACCCGCTTGTGTAAGCGATTCAACATAGGAGGTTACGTGTTGGCGAACTTGTTTGGCAATTAATTTGCCGTCAATAAGATGAGCGGTCATAGTCTTGTACGATTCTTATATGGTTGGGTGGTCAACAAGTGCCCTATATTGTTTCACAAAACGGGGCTAATACTCTAGCAATTATTGGAAACTGTCATTTACTCTCTTTTCTTGTACTTTTCATCAAGCTAACTAAGACTCTAGATCAACATTCATGTTGCCTAATTGGCTTACTTTTTCCATCTCCTAAAAATCGCTACGCTGGCGCACTGGCGTTAAGATAATAAAAGCAAATTGCTTAAAAAAACGCGAGAATGGATGCTTTGTGAGCGGTTAGGTATTTTATTTGAAAAAGTGTTTGACGAGGTGGGGGGATGTCAGTAATATTCGCACCCCGTAACGGCACTGAGGCTAAGGCGTCAGGGTCGAAACGACAGTCGGTGAGTGGCGCAGCTTGGTAGCGCACTTGTTTTGGGTACAAGGGGTCGCAGGTTCAAATCCTGTCTCACCGACCATTTTTGCAGTAAAGATTCGCCAGGCGCCCGTAGCTCAGCTGGATAGAGCAACGGCCTTCTAAGCCGTGGGTCGCAGGTTCGAATCCTGCCGGGCGCGCCATGCGACTCAGGTAGGTCCTGATGGCAAGGCTCAATCTTTATGTTCATAATGCTAGGTTAGAGCATGTGAACCGCAAACACACCCTATGGTGGGCGTAGCTCAGTTGGTAGAGCCCCGGATTGTGATTCCGGTTGTCGTGGGTTCAAGTCCCATCGTCCACCCCACTTTTTGCGGAAGTGGTGGAATTGGTAGACACGCTGGATTTAGGTTCCAGTGCTTCACGGCGTGAGAGTTCAAGTCTCTCCTTCCGCACCATATTTTCAAGCTTTTATAAAAGCTTAACAAAGCATTTATATCGGTGAGTGGCGCAGCTTGGTAGCGCACTTGTTTTGGGTACAAGGGGTCGCAGGTTCAAATCCTGTCTCACCGACCATTTTTGCTTTTTCGATTCAATCAGTGCTGTTGTCTAAGTAATTGTTCGGACTACTCATAATCGAATCGACATTAAGAATACAATCGAGCATAATTGTTTAATCCTTACAGCTCGACAGTCGTTTATGTGTTTTCAATTCACACATAAGACGAAAAAGGATTACTGTGGTGGGCGTAGCTCAGTTGGTAGAGCCCCGGATTGTGATTCCGGTTGTCGTGGGTTCAAGTCCCATCGTCCACCCCACTTTTTTGCGGAAGTGGTGGAATTGGTAGACACGCTGGATTTAGGTTCCAGTGCTTCACGGCGTGAGAGTTCAAGTCTCTCCTTCCGCACCATATATTAAGCTTGTAAAAGTTTGTCTTAAAAAAGATATCTCTGTCGGTGAGTGGCGCAGCTTGGTAGCGCACTTGTTTTGGGTACAAGGGGTCGCAGGTTCAAATCCTGTCTCACCGACCATTATCTTCTCTCAATTTTATCATTATCTCATTTCGTAATTTTCGCGAACATTTGCTTATTTGTTTCAAAACTGCGCGTAAAGTCTTGCTTTTTGCTCAAAATGCATTCAAAAGCGTGTTACAAACTTGTGTTTGCCTCTCGACTCTTGTGGTATGCGGCTGTATACTACCGCGTCTTTTTTTAACCAGTACGTTTGCTTCAGGTTGGTATTTTGACGCGAATTCGCGACCTAACTTTGAAGTGATTAACGTCGAATAACGACCTCTACCCCGGCGTGATATGCAATTAATGCATGACGGGAGAGGGGATTGGGAACAAAGCGCCTGTAAAGGCGTATAGTTGAGGTAACATAATGCAAGTTTCAGTCGAGACGACCCAGGGTTTAGAACGCCGTCTTACTATCACCGTTCCATCCGATACGGTTGATTCAGCAGTTAAGTCACGCCTACAGCAGTTGGCAAAAACACAACGCATCAACGGCTTCCGCCCAGGCAAAGTTCCTGTAAGCGTAATCAAAAAGCGTTTCGGCCAGGCAGTTCGCCAAGAAGTCGCTGGCGATGTTATGCAGCAAAACTTCTACCAAGCAGTGATTCAAGAAAAAATTCAGCCTGCTGGTATGCCTAAGTTTGAACTGACTAAAGATGAAGACGGTCAGGACCTAGAGTTTGTAGCATCTTTCGAAGTCTACCCAGAAGTAGAAGTGAAGGGTGTAAGTGATATCGAAATCGAGAAGCCAGTAGTAGAAATTACTGACGAAGATTTAGATAACATGATGGAAACCCTTCAGAAGCAGCACGCAACTTGGAAAGAAGTTAAGCGTAAAGCGAAAAAAGACGACAAAGTGATTATCGACTTTGTTGGCTCTATCGACGGCGAAGAGTTCGAAGGCGGTAAAGCGGAAGATTTCGCGTTAGAGCTTGGTAAAGAGCGCATGATCCCTGGTTTCGAAAAGCCACTAGTAGGTGCGAAAGCGGGTGAGGAAGTGACTATTGAAGTAACGTTCCCTGAAGATTACCACGCTGAAAACCTGAAAGGTAAAGACGCTGTATTTAAAACTACCGTCAAGAAAGTTGAAGGTTTAGATCTTCCTAAAGTTGACGAAGAGTTTGCAAAACTATTCGGTGTTGAAGAAGGCGGTGTTGACGCGCTTAAAGCCGAAGTTCGCAAGAACATGCAGCGTGAACTAAACCAAACGCTTAAGGCACAAGTTAAAGAAGATGTTATCGCTAAGCTTGTAGAAGCAAACGAAGTTGACATCCCGCAAGCGCTTATCGATCAAGAAGTGAATGCACTTCGCGAACAGGCTAAACAACGCTTTAGCCAGCAAGGCGGTGGTCAGAACCTACCAGACCTTCCTGCTGAATTGTTCACAGACAACGCTAAGCGTCGCGTGTCTATTGGTCTACTTCTTGGCGAAGTGATTAAGCAGAACGAACTTAAGGCGGACGAAGCTAAAGTAAACGAGATGATCGAAACTGCGGCTTCTGCGTATGAAGATCCTCAAGAAGTTATTGATTACTACAACAATAACCAAGAGCTTATGCAGCAAATGCAAAACGTTGCGCTTGAAGAGCAAGCTATCGAGTGGGTTCTTGAGCAAGCAAAAGTTACTGAAGTAACTAAAGCTTTTGACGAGGTTATGAACAAACAGGCGTAATTTTTTACTGTCTGATTGACAATACTTGTCAGCAACTGCTTAAATGCTCGGAGCCTTCCGAGCATTTTTGTTTTTAACGCTAGATAATCAAGGTAGCTATGACTAATACCCCGTTTGACCCAATGAATGCACTTGTTCCTATGGTTGTTGAGCAAACCTCTAAAGGTGAGCGCTCATACGATATTTATTCACGCCTGTTAAAAGAAAACGTTATTTTCTTAGTAGGACAAGTTGAAGATCACATGGCCAACCTCATCGTTGCTCAAATGTTGTTCTTAGAAGCTGAGAACCCTGAAAAAGACATTTTCCTATATATCAACTCGCCGGGCGGTTCTGTAACTGCGGGTATGGCAATATACGACACCATGCGCTTTATCAAGCCTGATGTGAGCACGGTATGTATGGGGCAAGCTGCAAGCATGGGAGCATTTCTTCTCTCTGCAGGCGCTAAAGGTAAGCGTTATTGTCTACCTAACTCGCGTGTTATGATTCACCAACCGCTAGGTGGTTTCCAAGGTCAGGCATCTGATTTTGAAATACATGCGAAAGAAATTCTGTCTATTAAAGAGAAATTGAATCGCCTAATGGCAGACCATACCGGTCAAGACTATGAAAAAGTCGCGCGCGATACAGATCGCGATAATTTCTTAAGTGCAACTGAGGCGAAAGAATATGGCCTGGTTGACCAAGTTTTAGCAAATCGATCTGACGTAGCCGGAACTAAGTAGTATAGTTATAGTAAACCTGAGTCAGTGCGAAGCACGTATTGGTTTTCGACTCAGGTAAGGCAGAGGCAAAAGTAATGAGTGATAAGCAAAGCGGTGACGGTGATAACAAGCTACTGTACTGTTCGTTTTGTGGCAAAAGCCAACACGAAGTAAGAAAGTTGATAGCAGGCCCGTCGGTATTCATTTGCGACGAGTGTGTTGAGTTATGTAACGATATCATTCGCGAAGAAATTAAGGAAATCGCGCCAAAGCAAAAGCAGGACGCTTTACCTAAACCAAGTGAAATTCATGCTCACCTTGACGACTACGTTATTGGGCAAGAACATGCAAAGAAGGTATTGTCTGTAGCGGTTTACAACCACTACAAGCGTTTGCGTAATGGCGACGTTCATGATGGTGTTGAGCTAGGCAAGAGTAATATTTTGCTTATCGGCCCTACGGGTAGTGGTAAAACGCTTCTGGCCGAAACTTTGGCGCGCTTGTTGGATGTTCCTTTTACTATGGCTGACGCCACCACGTTAACCGAGGCTGGTTACGTGGGCGAAGACGTAGAAAACATCATCCAGAAGCTTCTTCAAAAGTGCGATTATGACGTTGAAAAAGCGCAGCGCGGCATTGTGTATATCGACGAGATTGATAAGATTTCACGGAAGTCTGATAATCCGTCTATCACCCGCGATGTTTCCGGTGAAGGAGTTCAACAGGCACTTCTTAAGCTGATCGAAGGCACGGTTGCTTCGGTACCACCTCAAGGCGGTCGTAAGCATCCTCAGCAAGAATTTCTACAAGTTGATACTTCTAAGATCCTCTTTATCTGTGGCGGTGCGTTTGCTGGACTTGACAAAGTTATTGAGCAGCGCGCGCAAAAAGATACAGGCATTGGTTTTGGTGCAACCGTTAAGTCGAAAGACAACAGCAAGCAAATCAGCGAGTTGTTTAAACAGGTTGAACCTGAAGACTTGGTTAAGTACGGTCTGATACCAGAGTTTATTGGTCGTCTACCGGTTGTAACCAGCCTTGAAGAACTAAATGAAGAAGCGCTGATTCAAATTTTACGCGAACCTAAGAATGCGATTACCAAGCAATACGGTGCGCTGTTCTCAATGGAGGACGTTGAACTTGAGTTTCGTGAAGACGCTTTAAATGCAATAGCGAAAAAGGCAATGGTTCGTAAGACGGGCGCTCGCGGCCTTCGCTCAATTGTTGAAGCTGTGCTGCTTGATACTATGTACGATCTTCCTTCAATGGATGATGTGAGCAAAGTTGTCATTGATGAAACGGTTATTCGCGGCGAGTCGAAGCCTATTTTGATTTACGACAGTAATGAGAAAAAAGCGGCGTCTGAGTAATAGTTAGCGTTAGTAAACATGTTTAAAAAGGTCCTTCGGGGCCTTTTTTAATTGCTGTTGGTTATTTCTTTTGAGCCAAGAAAAGTCATATACCTTTTCGAAATATTGATAACTTGAACGATATTTGAACGGTTGAGCCCATCCAATCTATCCTTTCTGCTAGATTTCCCAGTTAAGTGTTGCCTTAAACGAAAAAATCGATAATGGTTATAGTATAGGTCAACAGGCCCTAGAGCAGGGAAGGTAAGATAAAGGAATTAACACACTTTAATAAGTTTCGATTGAACTTTGCTCTTGCATCCCCATATAAAAATGACATTTCAAACAAATTGAGAACAAGTATGACAGTTGAGCGTGAAAATCGCATTGAAATTCCTGTGCTTGCCTTGCGGGACGTGGTTGTTTACCCGCATATGGTCATACCCCTATTCGTTGGGCGTGAGAAATCTATCCGATGCCTTGAAGCGGCAATGGAGAATGACAAACAAATCTTCCTAGTAGCACAAAAAGATGCAGGTGTTGATGAACCAGAATCAGACGACATCTACACCGTAGGTACTATTGCCACTATTCTGCAGCTTTTAAAGCTACCTGACGGTACAGTGAAAGTGCTGGTAGAGGGGAGTGTTCGCGGTGAAATAGAAAGCTACAAGCAATCCGAGCCTTTCTTTGTAGCACATGTAGATAAGCTAGAAGACGAAGGTATTGATGAAAACGAGCAAGAAGTATTAATTCGATCTGCCGTTTCTCAGTTTGAAGGTTACGTTAAGCTTAACAAAAAAATTCCACCAGAAGTGCTTACATCGCTTAACGGTATAGAGGATGCTGCGCGTCTAGCCGACACGATGGCCGCGCACATGCCCCTGAAACTTACTGAAAAGCAAAAAGTGTTGGAGATGCAGGGCGTGAATGAACGCCTTGAGTATCTCATGGCGCTAATGGAAGGTGAGATTGATTTGCTGCAGGTCGAAAAGAAAATTCGCACCCGTGTCAAAAAGCAAATGGAGAAAAGCCAGCGTGAGTACTATTTGAATGAGCAAATGAAAGCCATTCAAAAAGAATTAGGTGAATTAGACGACGCGCCCGATGAGTTTGAAGCGCTGTCTAAGAAAATTACTGACGCGAAGATGCCAAAAGAAGCTGAAGACAAAGCGAAAGCTGAACTTCAAAAGCTAAAAATGATGTCTCCTATGTCAGCTGAAGCCACTGTTCTTCGAAGCTACATTGAGTGGCTTACTAACGTTCCGTGGAACAAGCGTTCGCCTGTGAAAAAGGATCTTTCCCGCGCCGAAAGTGTGCTTAATGAAGACCACTATGGTCTGGAAAAAGTAAAAGAGCGCATTCTTGAGTACCTCGCGGTTCAGCAGCGCGTGAAAAAGCTCAAGGGCCCGATATTGTGCCTTGTAGGGCCTCCTGGCGTAGGTAAAACGTCGTTAGGTCAATCGATTGCAAAAGCGACCGGTCGAAAGTATGTGCGAATGGCGCTAGGCGGCGTGCGCGATGAAGCTGAAATACGAGGCCACCGTCGTACTTACATTGGATCTTTGCCGGGTAAGTTAGTGCAAAAAATGGCAAAAGTTGGCGTGAAAAACCCACTGTTTTTGCTTGATGAAATAGATAAAATGTCCTCAGATATGCGCGGCGACCCAGCGTCAGCGCTTCTTGAGGTGCTTGATCCTGAGCAAAACAACAGCTTTAGCGATCATTATTTAGAAGTGGATTACGATTTGTCTGACGTGATGTTTGTTGCTACGTCAAACAGCATGAATATTCCAGGTCCGCTGCTTGACCGTATGGAAGTGATTCGCTTGTCGGGCTATACCGAAGATGAAAAGCTAAACATAGCTAAGAATCATCTTATTGGTAAGCAAATGGAGCGCAATGGCCTTAAAGCCAAAGAGCTTGAAATTACCGACTCTGCCGTTATCGGCATGATTCGCTACTACACCCGTGAAGCCGGTGTACGGAGTCTAGAGCGCGAAGTGTCTAAAGTATGCCGCAAAGCCGTTAAAGATATCTTGCTTAAGAAGAGCAAAGATAAGGTGGTGGTAACTCAGGATAACCTTAAAGATTACCTTGGTGTGCAGCGATTCGATTACGGCAAAGCGGACAAAGACAATCAAATCGGTCAGGTGACCGGTCTTGCATGGACTCAAGTAGGCGGCGATTTACTGACTATCGAAACCACGTCAGTGCCCGGTAAGGGCAAAATGACGTCAACGGGTTCGCTAGGTGACGTTATGCAAGAATCGATTAAAGCTGCGATGACCGTAGTGAGAAGTCGTGCTGAAAAACTTCGCATCAACGATGATTTTTATGAAAAACGTGACATTCATGTCCACGTACCTGAAGGTGCTACTCCGAAGGATGGCCCAAGTGCCGGTATTGCAATGTGTACTGCACTAGTGTCTTCACTCACGGGTAACCCTGTGAAGTGTGACGTGGCTATGACCGGAGAAATAACTCTGCGCGGTGAAGTGCTCGCAATTGGTGGGCTCAAAGAAAAGCTGCTGGCAGCCCATCGTGGTGGCATTAAAACAGTGGTTATTCCGAAAGAAAATGAGCGTGATTTGGAAGAAATTCCAGATAACGTTAAGAAAGATTTGTCGATTCACCCGGTTAAGTGGATTGATGAAGTACTTGATATTGCACTTCAGGAGCCAGTGGAAAGCTTTGAGGTGGTTAAAAAATAACTGACGTCGTGGCTGTAATCCTTTAATTTTAAAGGCGTGCAGCCACATTTTTTATATAAAATTGCAATAATTGTATAAAAAATGGTCGTTGGCGAAAAGAAAAGCCTATTTTTTTAAAAATAGGGCTTTCAAGTCGCAAAAGTTGTGTTACCTTTAAATGGTATTCGCTTGAAGCCTTGCCACAAAAGGGATT
>Ga0209712_10004494_pt1 | contig 11072 bp, 8 predicted proteins | sample ArcOceMetagenome_FD_187443 | JGI IMG/M metagenome (GOLD analysis project Ga0209712, IMG submission 187443) | Marine eukaryotic phytoplankton communities from Arctic Ocean - Arctic Ocean - Greenland ARC118M Metagenome (SPAdes) (version 2) | ecosystem: Environmental > Aquatic > Marine > Oceanic...
TAGAGCGTGAGGTTAATGGTTACGTTCAGCCATTGATTTCTCGATGCGTTTGGTAATTATATATTGTTGCGTAATGGACAGTACGTTGTTGCATACCCAGTACAAAACAAGACCCGCAGGGAACCATAAGAAGAAGACGGTAAATACAACGGGCAACATTTTCATTATTTTGGCCTGCATCGGATCTGGAGGCGTAGGGTTAAGCATTTGCTGGATGAACATGGTGGCACCCATAAGCAACGGCAATACAAAGTAGGGGTCTTGCACAGACAGGTCTTGGATCCACAGGATAAAGGGTGCGTGGCGCAACTCAACGGTTTCCATCAACATCCAATACAAGCCAATGAACACTGGCATTTGAATGATAATGGGGAAACAGCCGCTTAAGGGATTGGCCTTTTCACGCTTGTAAAGTTCCATCATGCCCTTAGACATTTTGGCACGATCGTCACCATATTGCTCTTTTAACTTGGCGATTTCTGGCGCTAGGGCGCGCATCTTTGCCATGGAGCGATATGAAATAGCGGATGGGTAGAAAAAGAATGCCTTAACACATAGAGTCACCAACAAGATGGCCGCACCCCAGTTACCCACAAACCCAAACATAGTGTTCAAGAGCCAGAATAATGGCTGAGAAACCCACCACAACCAACCGTAGTCAACGACAAGGTCTAGGTCTTCGGAAATGGCCTCAAGGTCTGCTTGAATCTTCGGTCCAGCATAAAAACGGGCTGATGTAGAACCTGACTGCCCCGCTTGTAACTCTAATGCTGGGCTAACAAAACCAGCAATATAGTTGTTTTTACTAACCCTTGTGCTGTAATTGTGCTGTTGCTCTGGATTTGGTATCCACGCACTCACAAAATAGTGTTGCAACATGCCAACCCAACCACCAGGGGCACTACGCTGTAAATTAGCATCGTCCATGTCGTCAAATTTGTAACGATAGTACTTGTCGTCTGGGAAGGAGAACGCGGGGCCTAAATAGGCAGACATGCCCATACCGCCAGATGCACTAGGATCTGCAGAGCGATCACGTTTAATTTGACCAAACAGGTTGGCTGACCAAGGTTGGCTACCACGGTTATCCACAGCGTAAGTCAAATCGACTAGGTGACTACCGCGGGTAAAGGTGTAAATCTTGTTGATCACTGCTCCCGTTTCGTCGTTTAGGCTTAGGACCACTTCTAAATTTTGTTGGCCATCTAACAACCGATACTCTGTCTGTGGCGCTTTAAAGATTGGACGCGATTTAATGTCAGTGCCATTAACGCCAACAAGTCCGCTTTGGGCCACGTAGGTACGCTGTTGGTTTTGTTCTAACAAAGTGAATAGAACATCAGGATGATCCATTTCTGCTAAATACTTAACTAGTGAGGCTTGGATAATGTCGCCACCCTGAGTGTCAATAGTGACTTCTAGGGTGTCAGTCTTCACTGTAATCAGCGATCCAGAGCTAGCGTTGTCAGTTTGGGTAACCGTAATGCCACTGTTGTTGCTTGATTCAGCAGCTACGGCAAAGTCAGTACTTACGGCTTCCGTTTCATAGGCGGAAACACTGGTGACTTGTTGGGGGGCAAGGGCTTCGGTACCGTAATCTTGGTTCCACTGCAGTACCATCAAGTAAGAAATGATGGCGACACCCGCGATTAGAATAATGCGTTGAAAATCCATAGAAACAAATCGTCGTTAGTTGTAGTGTTAAAGGAGTTTGATTATAGTGCCTGTTTGACTGTTGGCAATGGGCAGGCCATGGAAGTGAGCTAATTCTAGTCACTTTGGGCTGTTTTTTTACGTAATCTTGCCCATTGCTTGCTAATTAGCCTGTGCACAGCGTCATTTTCGATTTCGCCTAAACCTTTTCTAGATAAAATAACAATATCTAAAGGTAGGGGAAATTCGTTAGATTGGGTGCAAAGAATTCTGAAGCTATCACGCACTACTCGTTTTATACGGTTACGGTGAACCGCAAGTTTAATGCCTTTTTTGGCAATCACTAATCCTAGGCGGGAGTGATCATGTAAACTTGGTCGGGCTAGTATCAGCAGATGCTGATCTGACACTTTGAATTCAGCTTGTTCAAAGACTCTTCGATAGTCCCCGGCGTTCAACAGGCGTCGGTGCCGGGAAAAGTCGAAATCAGTCATGTGCTAAATAAAAGTCGCTTACGCGCTTAGGCTCTTTCGGCCTTTTGCACGACGAGCATTGATTATGGCACGGCCACCTGGAGTGGACATGCGTGCACGGAAACCGTGAGTGCGTTTGCGTTTTAGGACGCTAGGTTGAAACGTTCTTTTCATGATCGGTCTCGCAAAAATAGTTAGTGGCCAAAAGTTTGGCGATGAAAATCTAGGGGCGAAATTATATGAGACGCGAAATCTAATAGCAAGCCTGATTTGCTGTTTAGGCTATTAAATCAGGTAATAAAGTGGGTTTTTTTTGTTTGGTTGAAAAATTATCAGTTATATTGCCTTATCGAGCACTGCCTGTGGATAACTTTGGGCACTTGATGATAAAATAACCAGCCTTAATACCTCACTAAAAGCCACTTAAGCGGCTTTTATAAATTAGTTTAAAATGGCTCTAGGAAAAAATGGCGCAAGGGATTTGGCAACAGTGTTTGGCGTGTCTTCAAGAAGAACTGCCTAGTCAACAGTTTAATACTTGGATTCGGCCCTTAAAGGTGAGCGAAGACGGCGGCGTAATTCAGTTGTTGGCTCCTAACCGTTTTGTGCAGGACTGGGTCAGGGATAAGTATTTTTCTAGAATCCGTGAGTTAGTGGCAGACTACGCCACCGAAGCCACTCATGATGTGCAGCTAGGTGTCGGTTCATCTAACGCGGCGACTCCAGCGGTAGTCAAACAGTCCAAAGAGCGTAGCGCTATTATCACGCCTACTGGTTTCCTTTCCAGTGCAGCGTCAATCGCCCCGGTTGTTCCAAGTCGAACCAACACCATTGTTCAAGCGCCGTTTAACAGTGGCCAGGGCCCAGACCGTGTGGTCCAGGTCGAAGGTTCTGTGCGCCACCAGAGCTATTTGAATAGGGCGTTTACTTTTTCCAGCTTTGTGCAAGGTAAATCTAATCAGTTGGCGTTAGCTGCAGCCAAGCAGGTCGCTGAAAACCCTGGGAGTTCCTATAACCCCTTGTTTCTCTATGGTGGTGTGGGGCTAGGTAAAACGCACTTAATGCATGCGGTTGGTGCGGCTCTGATCGAGCGCAACCCTAACGCTAAAGTGGTCTATTTACATTCAGAACGCTTTGTTGCAGACATGGTGAAAGCGTTGCAATTAAACGCCATTAACGAATTTAAACGCTTCTACCGCTCGGTCGATGCTTTATTAATTGATGACATTCAATTCTTTGCCGGTAAAGAGCGCTCGCAAGAAGAATTCTTTCATACCTTTAATGCTTTACTTGAGAGCGGCCAGCAGATGATCTTGACCTGCGACCGTTACCCGAAGGAGATCGCGGGATTAGAAGACCGTCTTAAGTCTCGCTTTGGTTGGGGACTTACCGTTGCGGTTGAGCCCCCTGAGTTGGAAACGAGGGTCGCTATCTTGATGAAAAAAGCGGCTGAAGGTAATATTGCTTTGCCTGAGGACGCAGCCTTCTTTTTAGCTAAGAAAATTCGCTCTAACGTGCGCGAGCTTGAAGGCGCGCTTAAGCGTGTGGTGGCTAACTCCCACTTTACTGGTGAGTCGATTTCTATTCCTTTTGTTAAGGAGTCGCTGCGTGACTTGTTGGCATTGCAGGATCGCAAGGTGAGTATTGATAATATCCAGAAAACTGTGGCAAGTTACTACAAAATTAAAATTGCTGACCTTTTGTCAAAACGTCGTTCTCGTTCGGTAGCGAGGCCTCGCCAGTTGGCCATGGCGTTAGCGAAAGAATTAACCAACCACAGTTTGCCAGAAATTGGCGATGCATTCGGTGGGCGCGACCATACAACGGTCCTCCATGCGTGCCGGAAAATTAAAGAATTACGTGAAGCAGATCGTGACATTCACGATGATTATGATAACTTATATCGTTCATTAACTGTCTAGGGCGATAGTTCGCCAAGCCAAAACCGTTAACAGGATTGCAGTATGAAATTTACCATCAGCCGAGAAGCCCTTTTGAAACCCCTTGTGTTAGTTGCGGGTGTTGTTGAGAGGCGTCAAACCTTACCTGTGTTGGCCAATATATTGGTGGTCGTAGAGGGTGACCAACTCACGCTTACGGGCACTGACTTAGAGGTAGAGTTGGTCGGAAGGGTGAGCTTAGAGCAGCCAGGTGACGACGGTGGAGTGACGATTCCGGCCCGTAAGTTAATGGACATTTGCAAATCACTACCAGACCACGCCATGATTGAAGTGGTGCTCAACGAAGAGCACGTTTTGGTGCGCTCGGCGCGCAGTAAGTTTAAGTTATCCACATTGCCGGCCGCGGACTTTCCTAACGTCGAGGATAGCCCTGAATCGTTTGAGTTTGAAGTGCCCCAAATGGGCCTAAAGCAACTGGTAGATCAAACGGGTTTTGCGATGGCTCAACAAGATGTGCGCTATTACTTAAATGGCATGTTATTCGAGATTAAAGACAGCCAGTTGCGCACAGTGGCCACTGACGGCCACCGCCTAGCGACCAGTTATATGCCGGTTAGTTTGCCCGACCAAGCGGCGCAACAATTAATTGTACCGCGCAAGGGTGTGTTAGAACTAGCCCGCTTGATGACTGATGAAGACAGCACGGTCCGTTTGGTTATTGGCGCCAGTCACATTCGCGCATTTACGAATGACTTTATTTTCACCTCTAAGCTTGTTGATGGAAAGTTTCCAGATTATGAGCGCGTTTTGCCACGCAATGGCGACAAGATCGTGCTTGTTGATCGTTTAGCGATGCGTGGCGTGCTGAGTCGAGCGGCCATTCTTTCTAATGAAAAATACCGGGGTGTACGCATGACGGTAAGTGATACAAACTTACAAGTTGTGGCTAATAATCCCGAGCAAGAAGAAGCCGAAGAAAGTCTCATGGTGGACTATCAGGGCGCTCAAATCGAGATTGGGTTTAATGTTGGTTACGTGCTTGACGTGTTGAATGTGTTGCATAGTGATCAGGTTAAAATTACCTTAAGTGATTCTAACTCCAGCGCCCTTTTGGCAGATGGGGGTCACGGTGCGGCGCAATATGTCATCATGCCGATGCGCCTGTAATAGCGCGGGCAAGCTGAGTGGTTGTTGAACCATTGCGTGACCTATTGAAAGCTAGTTATGCACAGCTTATGTTGGGCTTTATGTACAGGCAGTCTGACTGATGTCGATACAAGAGCTAAGCATCCAGCGGTTGCGCAATCTGCATCAGGTTGAGCTTAAGTTTGATGTGGGCATCAATTTATTTTATGGACTTAATGCTAGTGGCAAGACGAGTGTATTAGAGTCTATTCATATGCTTGCCCTCGGGCGATCCTTCCGCAGTTTAAAGTTGGCGTCAGTTATCGCCCAGGGGCACTCTGATTGCCTTTTGTTTGCCAGAGTTAAGAACCCGCACGGGGTAACCGATGCTTTGGGAATGACTCGCCGTTTGGATGGCCTCCATAGTGTGCGGCTGAACGGTGAAAACCTCTCGTCGGTAGCGGAGTTGGCGAGTCTAATGCCCGTTCAGTTGATTGATCCTAATAGTTCAGCTTTGATCGTCTCTGGCCCAAGTGTGCGCAGGCAGTACTTAGATTGGGGCGTATATCATCATAACCCAACCTTTTTTAGCCTTTGGAAACAGGCCCAGCGGCTGCTAAAACAACGTAACAGCGCGTTGAAATGTGGTACAATGGGTGTCGATGTAAGAGCAAGTTTTGATCCGGCCTTGGTCGAGGTTGCGGAGCAGCTAAATAGCCTCAGAGAGGCTTATTTGAAGCTCCTCGAGCCCTTATTCTTTAAACTGTTGGCTGGTTTGGTGGACTTACCAGATTTGAAGTTAGGGTATTATTCGGGTTGGGCTGCAAATCGTGACTATGCCAGTATACTCGAAGAAACTTTGGCGCGTGATTTGCAGTTGGGGTATACCCAGCGCGGTCCACAGCGAGCAGACGTGAAAATAACCTTGCAAGGCGTTAATGCGGTAGAGCGCCTGTCCCGTGGCCAGCAAAAGTTGGTGGTGGTTGCGCTTAAGTTGGCGCAGGGTAAATTGCTCAGTGAGGTTATGGGGCGGAAATGCATATTTCTAGTTGACGATTTAGCCGCAGAGTTAGATTGGTCACACAGACGAGAGATATGCCAGCAGTTGGTTAATCTTGAGACACAGGTATTTGTCACGAGTGTGGGCCCTAACGAACTCACAGATTGTTGGCCAAAAGAATCAAAAATAAAAATGTTTCACGTGAAACACGGACAGGTCAGTCAAGAATAAAAATGCATTTAGGCTTGACGGCCATTATTTACGAAATGATTTCGGAGTATTAAATGAGCGAAGATACAGTCTACGATTCGTCCAGTATTAAAGTCCTCAAGGGATTGGATGCCGTTCGCAAGCGTCCGGGTATGTATATTGGTGATACAGATGATGGTACAGGTTTGCACCACATGGTGTTTGAAATTGTTGATAACTGTATCGACGAGGCTCTAGCTGGTTATTGTAACGAAGTGAGTGTCACCATACAATCGGATGATACGGTGACCGTTGTAGATGATGGGCGGGGTATTCCCGTTGATATTCATGAAGAGGAAGGGGTCTCGGCAGCCGAAGTAATCATGACCGTGTTGCACGCGGGCGGTAAGTTTGATGACAATACCTATAAGGTCTCGGGCGGACTCCATGGGGTTGGTGTCAGTGTGGTTAATGCGTTATCAACTGAGCTAAAATTGACGATTCGACGCCATGGACAAGTGCATGAGCAGATATATCATCATGGCGTACCACAAGCACCTTTGGCGGTTGTGGGCAGCACAGACGGCACAGGTACCACGTGTACTTTTACAGCCTCACCTGAAACCTTCACCAATATTCTATTTCATTTTGACATCTTGGCTAAGCGTTTGCGTGAGTTGTCATTTTTAAACTCAGGAGTAGCCATCCGTCTCAAAGACGAACGTTCTGGGCGTGAAGAATTGTTTTGTTACGAAGGTGGTGTCGCAGCGTTTGTAGAATACCTTAATGCGAATAAGACGCCGATCAATAAATGCATTCACTTTAATACTATGCACGCTGATGGGGTTGGTGTTGAGGTGGCTCTACAGTGGAATGATTCGTTCCAGGAAAGCATCCACTGCTTTACCAACAATATTCCCCAGCGCGATGGTGGAACCCATCTTAGTGGTTTTCGATCGGCCCTCACTCGAACGCTAAATAATTACATCGAGGCAGAATCTACTCAGAAAAAATCTAAGGTGGCGACTTCAGGTGACGATGCGCGGGAGGGCCTAACGGCCATTATTTCGGTGAAAGTTCCAGACCCTAAGTTTTCGTCGCAAACCAAAGATAAGCTGGTGTCATCTGAAGTTAAATCTGCTGTGGAGCATGAGCTTGGACGCTGCATGTCGGAATTTTTACAGGAAAATCCACAGGAAGCTAGAGTCATCGTTGGCAAAATGATTGATGCAGCGAGGGCCAGAGAAGCCGCTCGTAGGGCTCGTGATATGACACGACGAAAAGGGGCCTTAGACATTGCTGGCTTGCCTGGTAAGTTAGCCGACTGCCAAGAAAAGGACCCCGGCCTGTCCGAAATTTATCTAGTGGAGGGTGACTCTGCAGGGGGTTCAGCTAAGCAGGGCCGCAACCGACGCACACAAGCCATCTTGCCGCTCAAGGGTAAGATCCTTAACGTGGAGAAAGCGCGTTTTGATAAGATGCTTTCTTCAGTGGAAGTAGGGACTCTAATTACTGCCTTGGGCTGTGGGATTGGGCGGGATGAGTTTAATATCGAAAAATTACGTTACCATAGTGTCATTATTATGACCGATGCCGACGTCGATGGTGCTCATATTCGAACCCTGTTGTTAACCTTTTTCTTCCGTCACCTATCCAAGGTGATTGAGAATGGCCATCTGTTTATCGCTCAGCCGCCGCTTTTCAAAGTGAAAAAAGGTAAGCAAGAGCAATATCTCAAGGATGAAAAAGCTCTGGACGGATTTTTGCTGCAAGGTGCAATGGACAACGCGTCCTTGTATTCCAGCGCAGATGCACCGGCGATTACGGGCACCGGTTTAGAAACATTGGCAATGCAGTATCGGCAGGTAATGGCAACGGTAAAACGAGTTGAACGCATTATCCCTGCGGTAATATTAACCCAAATGATTTATGCCCCAGTATTATCCCTGGAGGAATTACACGACCAAGAAAAGCTTTCGGCATGGTTGGACTCAATCTTAGAGTGCCTCGAAAAGCAGGAAGATGGTGGTGCGTTATATGATGGTCAGGTGCGGTCAAATCCAGAACGCGACGGCTATTTGCCTATGTTTACTATCACCACCCATGGCATTGCTGATGACTATTTGATTAGTTTTGATTTCCTAAGTTCTGGTGAATACCGCTCTATTGTTGCACTTAATCAGGCCCTCGCTGGGTTGTTAGAAAAAGATGGATTCTTCCAGCGCGGCGAGAAGGTGTTTGCAACGGAAAGTTTTGCCCTTGGCTTGGAGTGGCTTATGAAAGAGGCGAAACGTGGCCTTTCTGTTCAGCGTTATAAGGGTCTAGGAGAGATGAACCCAGATCAGTTGTGGGAAACCACAATGGACCCTGATCAACGTCGCATGCTGTGTGTAACCATTGATGACGCCATTGCTGCAGATCAGATGTTCACTACCCTCATGGGTGACGATGTGGAGCCACGGAGAATGTTCATTGAGGAAAACGCTCTGAGGGTAGCCAATTTAGATTTTTAATTGAACGGATTAGTAATATTTAGATTAAAAAAAGCCTCCCTTAGGAGGCTTTTTTTGAGGCCCTTTTAAATCAGAGCTAAACTCAAAATCTTGTATTGGCACAGTGTTTCACGTGGAACATCGATTCGATAGATGCGACGACTATCTTACCAGCAAACTAATGTCAGCCACCTGACCGAGCTCGACCTGAAGTTCTGCCAATAATGCTAAGCGGTTATTTTTTAGTGCTTCGTCATCAGCCATCACCATGATATCCGTGAAGAATTGTTCGAGTGGGATAGCTAATTGGGAAAGCTCCTGTAAGGCATCATGGTAATTACCCTGAACTAAAACCGCTAGGTTACTCTGTTTAACTCTACTGAGCGAGTTGGCTAGGTTTATTTCTGCCCCATCAATTAATAATGAGCTGTTAAATGCAACCCCACCTCTACCATTTTTGCTAAGGATGTTGCTCACACGTTTGTTACTTGCGATCAGTGCCGGCGCCGCCTCAAGTTTGAGAAATTCGCTCACTGCCTGAACCCGTCGGTCAAAGTCTAATGGCGAATGGGATTTGTTTTCCATGACCGCTAAATAAATATCAACCGACACATTCTGATCTTCATAGAAAGCTCTTAAACGATCAAACACAAACCCCAGCAACTGGGGTTTAAGTTGCTCTACTGGGACGGGTAACTCCTTATGCAGAGCGTATGAGGTCTCTAGCAAGTTTGCCAAGTCTAATTCCAAGCCTTGCTCTATAATAATCCGCAACAAGCCCACAGTCGCTCGTCGCAGGGCGTAAGGGTCTTTACTGCCCGTAGGGGGCTGACCAATGCCAAATAATCCCACCAAGGTATCGAGTCGGTCGGCGATTGCGACTGCACTTGCTACGCCTGTTTCTGGTAGACGATCACCAGAAAACTTAGGCCAGTAATGTTGTTCTAAGGCTGCAGCAACGCTACTATTTTCGCCATCGTTAAGGGCATACACATGACCCATTAGACCTTGTAAGTCACTGAATTCAAGCACCATATTGGTGTTTAAATCAGCCTTACATAACGTCCCAGCACGGGCTGCTAAAGTCTTGTCAGCACCAATTAAGGAGGCCACCACAGAGGCTAACTCAGCAACTCGTTGGGTTTTATCGAGTACAGACCCCAAAGAGGCCTGAAACACGACCTTACCTAAAGCTTGATTGCGGCTCTGGAGGGTGGTCTTTTTATCAGTCTCAAAAAAGAAAGCTGCATCTGCAAGGCGAGGGCGAATAACCCTTTCATTGCCAGTGATAACTCGTTGAGGGTTTTTGCTGGCAATGTTACTAACCGTGAGAAAAAGTGGCAACATCGCACCCTTATCATCTACAAAATGAAAGTATTTCTGATGCTCCTTCATCGATGAAATCAGGGCTTGGTCAGGCAGTTGCAGAAACGCCTTATCAAAACGACCCGTTAAGCAGACTGGCCATTCTACTAGACCAGTGACTTCGTCAAGTAAGCCCTCATCGATAACGGCAGTCGCATCAACCAGTGTTGCTTGTTCAACGATTTGTGCTTTTATCATGGCCTTACGTTCATCAAAACTCACGATCACTTTCCCTTCCGTTCGCAGTTGTTGGGCGTAAGTGCTTGCAGATCTGATGTTAATTTCGCCCTGGCTGTGAAAGCGATGGCCCCGCGTGGTATGGCCATTATTTAAACCAAACAGTTGGGTATTCACCAGTTGATTTCCCAAAGACAAAATAAACCACTGCACAGGGCGTACAAATTCATTGCGCGATGCACCCCAACGCATGCGTTTAGCAACCGGCAAAGAGGTCAGCGCTTGCTCTACCGTGCTGGCTAACAGATCCAAGGTTTGCAAACCCTTAACGGCCCGGTCAAATTCATAATATTGACCTTTATCAGTGTCCACAAGGGTCAACTCTTCTAACGCCACTTTACATGAGCGTGCGAAACCCTGGACGGCATTTTGTGGCGCTTTAGCAGAAGGCCCTCGACGGCATTCTTGACGGTCTGCTTGCCGAGTTTGCAACGACTCAATAATCAAGGTGAGACGGCGGGGCGTGACATAGGAAGTGACCAGGCCATGGCTTAGTCCAAGCTCTTTCAATTGGTTGGCAATGCTCACCTCTAAAGCCCCTGACAAGGTCAATAATGATTTTGGAGGCAGTTCTTCGGTACCTAACTCAAACAACAAATCAGCGTGGCTCATGAACCTTTCTCCTCATCCTGCAATA
>Ga0209712_10004495_pt1 | contig 11072 bp, 9 predicted proteins | sample ArcOceMetagenome_FD_187443 | JGI IMG/M metagenome (GOLD analysis project Ga0209712, IMG submission 187443) | Marine eukaryotic phytoplankton communities from Arctic Ocean - Arctic Ocean - Greenland ARC118M Metagenome (SPAdes) (version 2) | ecosystem: Environmental > Aquatic > Marine > Oceanic...
TGTCATTTGCAGAAAGTTGAACAAATTCACATTTACACAGCTAAATATTTCACGGTAAGAAGTCCGTAATACGGCATATTACATTTATTTTACGTACGGCGTCCGTCCTTTTTCCGGTCGTAGACGCCGTTCGAAATGTATCAGCCATATTACGGACATTTATCGGATATCGCAACATAAGTCTGTTTTTACGGACATTTTCCATATTACACCCCCCTGTAATATGCAGCTTTAATTTATATTACGGACATTTCAATCTTACTAATTCATTCAGTCCCGACAAATTCATTATTTATCAATTTGTCCAAATCATTTGAAAATAAATATGTAAAAAAAATCTACAAAATAGTTTATTTCATTTCGCTGCTGCCAATGGCGACGCCGCCGGTATCAATATAATGCATATAATATAATTCAATTTCGATTCAATAACAATATTAATTAATAGTGTAACATTAATACCTTCTTTAATCTATCTATTCACTATATTACTGAACAAATTTTTACTTGTTTACTAATAAAATAGTCCGCGGCGGTACCGGTACCGGTACCGTCGCCGTCGCCGTCGCCACAGCAAATATTGGCAACACCCCCATACTTCATATTAAAACAACCAATTTCTGCTCAAATATCATACCAATGCATCTTTTACCTTCTGTGTATCTTGAATTTCGATGTTTGTACTATTAACACCAATTCCACTGTCATATTTTTTTGCGCCACCGCCGTTTCCATCGCCGCAGCTCTTGTTTTGTGCACTAAATCTTATCTGGCATTTGCTACATAAAATAGGATAATTACCACTCCCTTTACTCATCTTCTTTATATATTCGTCTTTAAACAAATACTTTTCACTAACAACATTCAGGTTGTCGTGATCTCTTGTTGTACATTTTGCGTCCTTTGTTTGTTTTTTCTTCTCTTGATTATCTTCGTTATCTTCATTATCACTGATTTCATATAGATTCATTTTCTTCTTCTTTTTAACACGACGACTTGTAGTTTCCCTTCCTGTTTTCTTTTTCTTTTCTTCATCTAATAAAATAAAACAATTATTACATAAAGCATAACAACAAATATGATTTCTATCCAATGCTTTTTTACAACACCATATCAAATGTGTTGTATCTACATAATATAATGGTTTTTCTGTTGTATCAGATATAGGAAACTAATCATTAGTTAATTGTACTCATCACAATAATAAATGCAAATATAATCAAATGACATACCTTTAATTAATTTGAAATTCGATTCCGTTGGTTTTGTTTCTTCGTTTGATTATTTGTTTCGTAACAAAGGCAATGGTAATTCCAAAGTTAGTTATTAGATTCGTTCTTAAACATCAATGCATTCGGAATACCAATGTAACTATTTACAATTGTCAGACTTACCTCGAATTGATTTCTTATTATTTTCGTTTCGTTCCTTATTAGTATCCATTGCACAAATAACTATTTCTTACAAGCAAATGCGAAAATTTGTTATTAGAATCATTATTTATTATCTATGCATGTATCCGGAATAACAAATCCATTTCTTTAATGCATTTATATTAACAATTAATTTTGTCACAATTTTCTTACCTTCAATCAATTTTTCGTTTGTTTTGCTTCGTTTCTCAATTTTATTATCTGTTTGACAAAGAACAACTTCTTTGAAACGATTGTTAAATTAGTGAAATATTTTGTTAATTGATACTGAACCTATTCATTTTGAATAATAATAATAATAATAATAATAATAATCATCATCATCAATGTTATAGTTCTTACCTTTCATTGTTTTTTCATTTGTTTCGCTTCGTTTCTTGATTTCATCTTTCAATTCTCGATCACTTTCTTCATTGTCGCTAATCATTTCTAAATATCAAAAACATCCATTCGATATTTAATGTTATTGATTATATTTTATTAAATCTCATATATGTTAAATCAAAATGCACTTACCTTTATGATTTCTTTTCCCTTTAATAATATATAATAATACAATTATAAAATATCTTTGGTTAATGGAACTTTATTTCAATTTAACATGACATTTATTAACTTACCTCTATTCTCGGTTATAGGAATTTGCGTAACATCTTTTGCCAAATCACCTCCACGTTTCAATGATAATCCGATTTCTTGTCCTTTCATTTATAAGTTTTTCCAAACCATTATAATTATTCATTTGGAATACATATTTACATATAAGTTTCACTCATTATTTTCATCATCAAACAAATTCAGTTTCAATGTTTAACTTACCTTCCTTTTCCCACGTTTCAGTTATTCGTGTGCAGATATCATTACAATCTAAGTTATCATCTTTAGCGACCATAACAAGTCTTTCAATGATTCTCTTAACATTTTCGTTTTCTTGTGTTTTATTCTGCAATATATAACCCTCATAATAGCAACCAAATTTCCTCTTAGTATAAACACCATGTTCCTTCTGTTTTCTTCTTACATGAATCGTTTCTCCTAAATGCCTCAATCCACACCTATTCCAGGCTTCTCCAATTGTATCGCTTGCTCTTCCCATTATAATCTTCATAAAACAACCTTTTTTATTTCCAATTTCTTCGTTACCATCATAACTAATATCATATCTAGTCATCCAGTGTTGTACCGCTTTTTCGGCCCAAGCATTACCTACGACACGAAAAATTCCAAACTTGAAATCGTATACCATCTCTCTGCTTCTATCAATATCTTTGTTATACCATTCTTCAGATTTAAATAATTGTAAAACATCTTCCCAATTGCATATTTTAGTTCCATTAATAGTAACAAGTTTATATTTAAATTGAGCAAGTCGAACGATTTCATCTTTGGCACGGTCTAAACCATTTTTACTTATCTCCTTAATTATCGATTTCGCTTCTTTCAACCAATTACTAACGTCCACAGATGTCTCATAATGATCATTTTTGATGTTATGATTAAAATACATATAATATTTGAATGTTTTAATTGCCCAATTCGTGTTAACCTTGGCCATTCTTAGTGGTAACAGGTCCAATGGTATTTCACGCGACATGGCTTTTTTTTCAAGTATTTTGAATGGTTTATATTACAGCAAACTCATTATTTAATTCTACGTTAATTGTCTGTATTGCATATTTTTTAAAGTATTCAGATTAATTATCATTCTGCGATATATTTATCGCAAAATACTATGATTACTTATGATATTCAATACTTTTCGGATTTAAATTTATATATATATTTAGGTATACAATATGTATCTAGTAATAACATATCTATAAATCCGATAACATTAATAAAAAATAATTAAGTTGATTGTTTGATTTTTAATCCTTAACGGCTTTAATTCATTTATATACTTTTATATTCAAATTAAAAAATCTGTTGTTTTATTGCTTGTACGGTATTATATTATTCTGTACCAATACCGATTCACAAATATTTCAACAGCAATATTTCCTAACAGCAAGCGCAACACAACTCTAAAACATCATATATCATTACACATTGATAAATCGTCTAATCATTTCGATATACATCAAAACTTCATTAATTCAATCAACTCGTTAAGTTCAAACAATCACGAATTGAAAAATCATTCATCTTCTTTATTTTTTATTATCATACAAGCGGAAGAAACAATCATCTTCTACCTAACGATCTCAGATACATTAGAATATACAAACATCCTTCACATACCTATTATATAACCTAACTAATATAAAACTAATATAAAAATAACAAATAATAATACTTATAGATCAATTCGACACAACAAGTAAAGCATTTTTAACTTTTAATCAAACAAAGATACAAACGATTATAATGAGTCAATCCAAAATGATGATTGTAAAGAAAACAAACAAGATGTTAGAAACGAACATTGCGAGGAGTACATTTCTTTCAACATTTACAACACCAACACGTAATCAGAATCATAAAATGGATAACAAATTTAAAAAAGAACCTAAAGGGGTAGTTTATCTGGATGCTATCCAGGCAATTTGTGATCACCGCGCGAAACAAACTTCAATGGAGAAGCATGAACCAGGAATATTCATCGAAATCAAGAACTTCCAACTTGATAGTCATGTAGCTACACTTCATATGCTCAAGCACTACCAAACGAAAGACAAGGACAATGAAAACAAACATAACAGTTTTGGTATTGCATACTATTCTTCTCTGCAACATTGTTCCATTTCCGAAAACGTGATTGCCGTTTTAAGAGAATGTTTTGCAACCGAAGAGCAGGAATGGTTGGATAACTGCTGCCATGATAAGGATATCGAATGCTTGTGTTTAGTTCATCGACACAAACTTTTTAATGAAACACAACAAGTTATGATGGAGATTGAAACCATTCTGTCAGTTATTACATTCAAAATTTTAACAAAAGATTGTGGAACATTTATTATGCATCGCGGAACCATCCAGAATATGATGATGAACGAATTGTTGCCTCACGATCCCGCTCATGAACTAGCTCAGCATAATGTAACAAATCATGGCTACGGATACCTTTTGATGGAAATCACAAAACTTTTAAGCTTCAATGTTACCAAGATTAATAAAATCTATTTGGCATGTAATGAAGAATCATACAATTACTATATTCAACTCGGTTTTACTAGGTTGAATAGTTGGAACAACACACCTAATTCTGTGAGAGAATGCGCCAAATTAGAAGGGTGTAAAGAAAATTATCTCGTCCCAATGTTATTAATAAAAGATTATATGAATGATTTGGGTTGTAATCACATCAAGGTAGTAAACAATTATCAAGCGTTACAAATTAGATGGAATACATTTGGAATTAATGGTTTGTTTGAAGAAATGGACTGGAACAAGTCAACATATTTGGTCGAATTTCAGGAATATCTAAAGAATGATATCATTAACACAAAACTTAATGAAAAAAAGGTCAATTTAATGATTATTGATCTTTTGGAAAATGGACTCGACCATAATCTATGGGAAAAGTACATTTCTTGCCAATATTGGAACGTTACCTTCGATTTTTATAGAGTTTTGCAATTGATTAAAGAACAAACAAGAAAAACTGTCAATAGATCCATCGACAACTTATATCAATGTGAAATGTTTTTGTTGAGTAAGGTATATTGTGTTCCGATTGGTGCTTATTCAGATCGGAAATTCAAATTGTATTGCAACCAGTGTCAACAATATATAAATACAGAACCTCTTCATTCATTTGAAATGTTAAAGTATGCAGGTTGTTTGATTCAGAGTCATTATTATGGTACATTTGATTGCAATGACAATACATTATCTTTTTCAGATATTAAACAGAATGCATTGTTTCCAATGGAAACGGTTGCTATGACTCATTGCAAGAGCATTGGAAACAAGCTATTCACTCGATCTTTGTTAACAAAAATAATGGAAGACAACAGATTCCCCAAAAATGAACTTGAAAAAATTTCTTTGCGTTTCTACAAATTATTTCATAATATACTTCAACAGATGCTTAATGAAGAACATGTTAAATTGGTTCAAAAGGACACATTGAAAAGGCTGAAAGAAAAGTTTCATTATATTGAAAGCTGTATTCGTCAGACAAATCCTACATTTCGTAATCCCTATGTTAATATAATTGGTGAAAGTGAAATTACAAAACCTACCTCAAGAGCAAGAAGATCAACAACAAAACAATCATCTACAAATTCGTTAGAGAATAATGATTCAATATCTGGAATCAATATAGGTATTGCGGCTCAATTCAATCAATTTGGTTCATACAGTTTGACCGACAATAAAAATAAAAGTGGTATCATTAAACAAGATCAGCAATACCACTTTAGTCATATTGAAAAGTTTGTGTTTCATGATCGGACGAGATCCCAAGTGATCCATGCGTGTTCTAATAAATATGAGAATCATCAAGTTTCACATTATGTTGGATATGCACAAGTGGGGGATTCTAGCAAAAAACGCGAATATTCCTTCATTCCAAACATGAATTTAACGGGAAATATTGATAGGAGTAAAGAAGGGTGTATCAATGAAAAATTCATGAAATCATTGAAAAACAATGAAAAGACACCATTACCTCAAGAAAGTAGAGGTATTATGAAAAAAGCTGTAATTGTGGAACGTTTTAAAAGAGTCAGGTATGCGTCAACAAAAGTTATGGTTAGAACCGTTACAAAGTTTGCTTTAGATATATTTTTGGGTGAACATGGAAACGTTCCTGAATATGTTGTTGATTTGACTCAATTTTCGCATATGTTTCAAAGATGCAATCCCGAATTTTTTAAGAAAGTTTTAGATGTCCGCAATATTAATATTAATGTATATGTAGATAGCAATGATGATGGAAGTATTCAAGACAATTATTTAACTACATTCTATGGAGATAATTCCAGTGATAATGAGAGTGAGGATATAGAGATTGTGGACGTAAAACAGCCCGAAAAGAAAAAAAGGAAAAAAAAAAGGAAACAAAAGGATGATGTAATTATAGAAAATGTCGATAATGTAGCTGAACAAGAGAATAAAAGGAGCAAATCAAAAAATAAAAGAAGATCAAAATCATCAGAGGATTTTTATACAATTGCGAAGTTTCGTCAACATCAGATGAAGAAAGTCATTCTGATGTTGTAAATGCTGAAATACCAACGCAATCTAATACTGCCAGTCTTAATCCAATTGAAAATTCAGGATCCCTTCATTTGTTGAGTGATAGTGCAGTTGCAAATACAGATAAACCAGATCAAATTTCAATATTATTAGCTAAAAGCTTAAAATCTTCAACCACACCCACGCCAGCACCCACACCAAAACGTAAAGGAAACAATACAAGAAAAGTTCGAACTCCTACCAAACCACTTTCAAATTCAAATGAAAACAAAAAACAACAAACACTTACCCAAATGGGGAATAATTCGTCAGAAGATGAGAATATGGAAATGCATTTAGAAGAAGATGCATTACTAAAAAAGGTTAACAGCGAAATCATTCATCATTCACCAGAAGTTGTCGAAAAAATAATTCCTCATTCATCAAATATTACTTGTCCTAAAAAAATCATTATGAAAAGACGACAACAAGAAAATGTGACAAATGAACAAAACAAATCGAGAAATGAAATGACAAGTAATATTGAAATTGTGAGAACCATCCAAAAACGTTACGAATTGATACATGTATATCAAGATGATGGTTTAAAAAACAGTCTGTTATATAATTTGAGTAATTATGTTAATGCAATTGAAAAGAATCACAGAGTTGCGCACAAAATTGGTATATATGCAAGTTTAACTACCGATTTGTTGCAAAAATTACTGGATAAGTATTCAGATCTAATTCAAAATGTGTTTAAAGAAAAATGGGGTAAATTTGACAATGAGAATAAAACTTATTTGCAACTAAAGGTGGTGGAACTTAATACATCTTATTACTTTGTTCCAACGGTACCGTTTGTTGAAGATAACTTAATGATGAGTTTGGCGTTAATGAGTACAGATCACATTCTGGTACATCAATTTAACACTACAAATTCTGAACAACATAGTTTTGTTACCTTCGATGGCGACATATTTTGTGGTTTTATGATTGGCACGTCAACGCCATTATCGGAAAATGCAATTATTGATATTAATGGTACAATGAATTATGATTCGTTTGAATTATTCATAATTGGAAATAAAACAAAAGAAATGGAAAATATATCTTTAATGTCGAAACCATCACATATAAAGAATGAATATAATGCAGAACATACAGTTGATATGACAAATTTGGTTGATACAGAATCAGATAAAGATTTAGATTCTTCGGAATCACAGAAAGAACCAAATGCATCAGAAGCGTAAAATAATGACTAAATAACATGGAGTTTATACATTAATCAATATCTAATTTAATAATATTTATATAATTGTCTTGAATAGTCGATGAGGAAATGATATAAAAGTAAAAACATTATTTCGTTGCCTTGTTTTCCAATTTTCATCAATAATAGTATACCGCTGATGAACTTCATCAATGTTGTATATTTCTGGAAATACAACACAACTTGATGATCTTATGTCTTCCAATTCAGATTTATGTTGATATGTGTTATAATGTTTAAACTCAATAATTTGTGCATAAAAATGTCCAAGATGATTGAAATCGTCATCGTTATCACTAAATACAATTTCAAAGGCTTCAATACTTTTTTCATTCAGACTTTTCTTAAACACTAAATTGATGCCATTGACGGATCCATCGACTGTCATGTATATGGAAGAAAGAGGTAATTTATTATTGATCAAATCATCAAATTTGGTACTTTTGGTGTACACTTTAAAACTTAAGTACCTATCATAAACTTTTATGATCTTTAATGGCAATTCTTCATTGTCGGGTATTTGTTTTTGGATATAATCCAAAATTAAATCTGTATACTGATCATTATACATTTTATCTAGTTTTTTCTTATAATAGTTTGCGGATTTTCTAGCATTGAGAAGATATGGCTTGATTGTTTGAATGCATCGTTCTTGATGACCATCCCAATAATTACGAAGACTGCCAAAATCTTTGATCTGATTAGATAGATTTAAGAGTGATAAGAAATTACCCTTTGACAACCATATGGGTTTCTTTTTAATGCCTGAACTTGAATCATGTTTTCTTGATAATTTCGAATCTTGTGATACTATACTATTAATTTTATGCTCAAATAGCTGGAATATACTAAGAAACATTTTTACTAAATCGTCGATTAGCGAATAGTCGGTATTGCGTTCAGATAATAATTTTGATAATAAAAGGTTGAGAATTATCATTAGACTTTCAAACTCGTTCAAACCAATTGCATCATCACCAACTATGTGACGAATCGGCGAATAAAGTATACAACATAATCTCCCTATTGTTGCATAGTGAACTGACAACCAACCACTTGTAGTATAATTTCTTTGTCCATGAAACGAAGTCATCCTTAACCAACCAATGTTCATATTTGATAAATTCGTAAGAAAAGAATTAATGTAGTCACCGAATTGTTTGTATGGAGAATTCGTCAACTTGGATAACCAATCTCTTGTTATTTCCATAATTGATTTGACAATTCCAAGAAAAAGTAAATGCATTGGAGCATCGATACATTGATCCAATGTATGTGTACCATTCCATAAAGCAGGCATTATTATATTATTCTTGCAATCATCTATATTCAATGAAGGATTCGTTTGATATTGAAGAGTGTGATTGATAATATTCTTTGTTACGAAATCCTTGTTCAATCCTAATGATTGAAAATATGATTTCACTTTAGTTTGATTCCATTTTTTGTAATAGAAATTATGTATACTGTACAAACTAGCTTTTTTGAATGTAGTGTAATCAAGAACGATCGATCGTAATTTTATATTTGTATTCAATTTGGATGATTTATTGATACCTCGATGTTTTGGTTTGACAGGTGACTTACTGTGTTTCTTTTTAGGATAATCTATGGGAGGATTGCAACGCATTATTTTATGCATAAAGTTCCAATTTGCACAATTATTACAAGACGGATTTGTGAAAGAAGTTATGTTTTTACTTTTCAAGGATTGATTTAAGTAAGCAACACGGTCTTTTATGCAAGATTTACATGATGGGAGTTTGTATGGTTCGGTATTATAACAAGCATGCCTCCATCGGGGTGTTGTTAATCCATTGTGGCCTAACATTTTATTCATGCCGGATCGTTCAGGTCGATCTGCACAAATTGCAATAACTTCTAAAATTACTGGTATATTTTTATTGACGATTGGTGAATATATATAATTTATATTCTGTAATTCTTTCAATTCATCAGAAAAGTATTTATGAATCGGTTCATGATCGGCTTCTTTGGAACTAATTGCGATAATGAAAGTATAATTTGGAGAGACTTTGAATTTTGTAGGAGGAGATATAGATATTGTCTTTATCCATGTTATTTTTTCGTTCTTGACAACCTTATTTGTCTCGAAATCATCTGACCATATGTTGCAGTGCAATATTAGTGGAGAATGAGATCTATGGATGCGATGGCGGATGTTTTTACGAATCTCTAATGCTTTAGTACAAGATGAAATATTTTCAAATGGACCAATTAATTGTGATGAATGATTTGAAGATGTATTGAGATTCATTCCATCTAATGGTAAACCAAATCCAATCAAATGATGTAATATATCTTTAATGGATACACAAGCATGGCCACTTAAAATGAAGGAAGCAGGTCGAGGAATGTTATTTTTTAATGACAATTTTCTATTAAAGTAGTATTTCTGGATATCTTCTTCGTTGGAAGGAAGTCTAGAGCAATTAAATTCTGAATCAGTTGATGTTAAGTCAACAGCAAAGGAATTTAATAAATTCAAAGTTGAAAAATTGTGTCTTTGCCTAAGGGAAAGTGATGATAAGAATTTTAACGCAGTCATGTGATAGAATATCTCAAAAACACTACATTCTATAGAATTATTGCGTTCTATTAAAGAAAAAGATGTTGCAATCATATTTTTACAACCTAATAGAGGAGTTTCTCTTTCTGACTTGAAAAAGCGTTTGCTAGAATCACTGATGAAATGATCAAACGAGGCATCGAATTGTGGATAAATAATTTCCAAAAGGTTGATTGATGGTAGTGGGATATTGTTTGATGACATTTCAATATCTTCAATAGAACAAACCTCATCATTTGTTGTATCTTCATTATTAGAAAACAATAAACGTTCTTCACTGATTACTACAGGAAATGATTGAAATGATTCGTGAGAAATGCTTTGGATGTGCTTGTATGCGTCGTGGTATCGTCTACGGCAGAACTTTTTCTCATGCTGAAAACAAACGAGCCATTGTTCGTTACATTTAACACATGAAAATGCTAACAACGGCCGATATTTGTGATTGATTGGAGGTGACATTTTGTTGCCAACAAAGTTTCGACAATTGTAATTAGGACATACAGATAGGAGTTTAGTAACTGGAGACATTGGATTGGATCTATTTTTCGTTAGCAATAGCGTATATTAGTATAGTATTAGTTATTTTAAAAGAAATAAAAGTTTATCAAATTGTTGTACTACGTTACTACGTATGTTGGATTATTTG
>Ga0209712_10004496_pt1 | contig 11072 bp, 8 predicted proteins | sample ArcOceMetagenome_FD_187443 | JGI IMG/M metagenome (GOLD analysis project Ga0209712, IMG submission 187443) | Marine eukaryotic phytoplankton communities from Arctic Ocean - Arctic Ocean - Greenland ARC118M Metagenome (SPAdes) (version 2) | ecosystem: Environmental > Aquatic > Marine > Oceanic...
ATTACTTCTGAAGAGTACATGTATTTGCCAGATTATGTCTATAAAGCATTTAAAAGAGCTAAAAAGACTAAAAACAGCGAAAGTATCTCTTTAATAAAAAACGAGAATATACTCTTAAACTTTAAAGAAAAAGAAATTAAAACTCAATGGTATAATCCATTTTTCATATTTTCAATTATTTTATTATTAACACTAGTAATTACTTACAGAGATCAAAAAAGAAATAAGAGATCTAAATGGGTAGATTTTTCACTATTTTTTGTGACAGGTCTTGTAGGATTGTTAATCTGTTTCTTGTGGTTTTTTACAGATCATTTTACTGCACCTAATAACTTTCATTTTTTATGGGCATTTGCACCAAATATATGTATCAGTTTTATTCTTTTAAAGAAGAAGTTACCTTCATGGGTATCTAAATATATCAAAGGATATTTATTACTGCTTTCATTAACAATTTTTGTTTCGGTTATTGGTATTCAACAGTTTTCTTTTGCAGTGCTTCCAGTTATAGCGATGTTATTTGTAAGAAATTTTTATTTATACAAATTATTGACCTCTAAAAAATAAGACAGTAGTAATAGTTTTGACAATAATTTTAAAATCTAAAAAAATACTTTGTTCTTTAATATAAAACAAATCAAATCTTAATTTTTTTTCTTGGTCTTCTAAAGTTCCTGCATAAGGAAATTTTACTTGAGCCCAACCAGTAAGACCTGGCTTTACAACATGTCTGATAGCATAGAATGGCACTTTTTCTTCTAAACCTTTTACAAATTCTGGACGTTCAGGTCTTGGTCCAATAATACTCATATCTCCTTTTAGAATATTAAAAAACTGAGGTACTTCATCTAATCTAGTTTTTCTTAAAAATTTTCCAAACTTAGTGATTCTTGTATCATTTTTTTGTGCATATACTGCTCCTGAAGTTTCAGCATTAACCACCATAGATCTAAGCTTAAATATATTAAAGTTTTGCCCATTTTTACCAACTCTAATTTGGGTATAAAATAAAGGTCCTTTATTTATGAAAATATTTAAAATAAATATAAGAGGAAGGATTACCATAAAAATAAGCAATCCTATTAAAGAGATTAATATGTCTAAAAAACGATGAAATAGTTTATAAAATCGCTTATTACTATTGCAACTTATATTCATATTTTTATAGAAATTAAAATCTAAATAGTCTTTAGGAACACTCGCTGTAATTTCTTCATAAAAACTTTCTGAACTTTTAATATTGATACCTTCTTCAAATAATAAAATTAGGTCTCTGTTAATTTTTGTAATTATATCAGTACTAAATCCTTTAGTATTAATAATAACCTCTTTAATATCATTTAATTTTACAAATTCATATATGTTACCTTCATTAATGTGAGTAAAATTTTTAAAACCAGAACTTTTATCGTTAGAAAAATATCTTTTCACATTATGATGGTGATCATCCTTTGTCAGTTCTAGTAATTCACTTATGTTAGATGAATGGCTAATAATTAATATCTCTTTAAAAAATTTTGGAGAAAACAACAAGGCTATGTAGGCTAATCTCCAACATAACACTGGTAGTATTAACAGTAGAAACAAATAGATAATTTGAATTCTATTTTCTGGTAATGAAGGTGAATAAAAAGGCGTTAAAACAAAAACAAATGTTGTGACCAGAGACGCTAAAAATAAATTTTTAATTATTTTAAATCTGCTAGCCGAAATCTTTAAATCATACAACTGAAAAACTTCTCCAAAAAAAAGAAAATAGAAAGCTAGCAAAATAAGCCAGTTAAAAATTGAGGTATTGTAAGAATCTATGTATGAGAAACTAGTGTAATCTGAGGCTAAAAATATGCCTGTAATAATAAGAGTTATATCAAGAAAACGCAAAAGCAGCTTTCTCTCGGATATATCAATATACGATGAGTTATTATTCATAACGTTAACTAGGGAATTAAGGTTATTAAGGGGAAATAATATAATTACTTCAAATATAATTATTATAATTTTATTTGTGAGTCATTAACTGTGTTATTTTAGATTTATAGACAGAAAGTTAATCAAGCTGTTTAACTGATAATCTAACCGATACTCATCTTGATGTTTCTGTAAACAATTTTTACTCATTATTGAATAATCTTCAGTTTCTAAATTTTTGAATTTTAGAATTGTTTTTTTTAGAGATTCGAAATTATTTGACTCACTAATGAAACCTAAATTATGGTTTAAAATTATATCAGAAGCTTCTCCTTCACAAGTATATAATATTGGAACTCCTAACTGCATTAATTCAAACAATTTAGAGGGTACTGCTCCTTGTATTCTATTTTTTAAGGGTACAATAGATATATCATACTTTCTTATCTTTTCTTTTACCAGAGATGCATCTACACTTCCATGAAAAAAAATATTACAATCTTTCTGCTTCGTATGATTTATAATCTGCTGTTTTTCCATCCCATCACCGTAAATATGAAATGCTACATCTAAGGATTTGAAATTAATATTTTCACAAATACTTAATATTCCTTGCGCATAGCCTAATAAGCCAGCATAAACAATTGTTAATGAACCTTTGTCTTTGCTTTTAGATTCGTGTTTTTTATAAATAGGAACATTTCTGTAGAGTAAGGGTTCTTTTTTAACTAAGTTAATGATGTGTTTATTAATTTCACTTGATTGACCTATAATATTAGTTGCTAATTTATAATTCAATAATTCAATTTTTTTTAACAAATTATAAAAACTTCCTTTTTTAAAAATTCCTAATTCTAACGCAGATAAAGGCCATAGATCTGAAACATTTAAAATGCTCTTACATCTAATAAATTTACTCAATAGTAACCCAGACAAGCCTACAAATAATGGTGGTGAATTTATAATACATAAATTTGGTTTTTTTCTTATGAGACTAAAAACAGCACTCCAAATGGCAACAGCAAATGACAACATACTAAATAGTCTAATAAAACTGTTTTTAGATTTGGAAGGATACAGCCAGTATCTTTTTATAAAAACTCCGTTACGTTCTTCACTAGCCTTAAATTTACCTTTATATTTTGGAAATACAATTCCTTTGGGGTAATTTGGAAGTGGACAAATAACAGTTACTTCCATATTTGCTAAAACTAATCCTTCCGCTAAATTTTTAATTCTATTTGATGCAGCACCAATTTCAGGTGGATAATAATTAGATATGATTAATACTCGTTTTTTCATCTATTTTTATTGGCTGATAAGGTGCTCTATAATTCTTTCTGCTGCCTTACCATCCCAAAGTGGTGGAATACCTCCTTCTTTCCAATCTCCAGTAAATATTTTATTTAAAGCAGCATGTATTGCTTTTGGGTTTGTGCCTACTAATTCATTGGTTCCAATAGTAATTGTTTCTGGTCTTTCTGTATTGTCTCTTAGGGTTAAACAAGGAATCTTTAAAAAGGTGGTTTCTTCAGTAATACCTCCAGAATCTGTAATTACACAAAAAGAATTTTTCACCAAGAAATTAAACTCTAAATATCCCAAAGGTTCTATCATGTGTAGGTTTTTAAAATTTAACTTTAATTTTGAGATACTAGCTTTTGTTCTGGGGTGTACTGGAAAAATTATGGGTAAACCTTTGGATGAACGCACTATTTCTTCTAAAAATAATGTGAGTTTAACTTCTTCATCTACGTTGGATGGTCTGTGCATTGTAAGAACAATATAACTTCTTGCTTCCAGAGATAAATGAGTCCAAATACTTGGTTTTTTTAGTTTATCTAAATTATTTATTAAGGTGTCAATCATGGTGTTTCCCACAAAAATAATTCTATTATTAGGTATCCCATTATTTTTTAAATTTTGAATAGCTACTTCGGAAGTCACATAAAAGTAATCTGTAATTGCATCAGTTACCATTCTATTAATTTCTTCTGGCATAGATAGATCAAATGATCTAATACCTCCTTCTACATGAACAACTCGTATCTGTAATTTTTTTGCAACAATAGCACAAGCCATGGTTGAAGTAACATCTCCAACAACCAATACAATATCTGGAATATTTTTAAGTATTTCTTTTTCAAATGCAATCATAATACCAGCTGTTTGCTCTGCTTGGCTTCCAGAGCCAATTCCTAAATTTACGTCTGGTGATGGTATTTTTAATTCTTCAAAAAATGTTCCGCTTAATTTTTCATCATAATGTTGACCAGTATGAATTAATTGGAAATCAATTAAGTTACCTTCACTTTTCTGTTTGATGATTTCATGAATAATCGGAGCAATTTTCATGAAATTTGGTCTTGCTCCTGCTATAATAGTAATTAACATTTTTTAGTTTTTTAGGGTACTTATAATAATTTGTGGTTTACCTGAATTTGAATTAGCAATATTTGAGACTTCCTCAAAATTTATTTTAAATGATGGTTCTTGTATATATTTTTGTAATTCATTAACAATATGAGTTAACGTACTTTGCGAAAAATTATCTGACTTTATATAGCGTATTAAAATTCCTTTCAAATCATTTTGTACTACTTGAAACTGTTTTATTTCTGTAATGTATTCAAAGATTCCAGTAAAAGAATGTACAATTAATTTCTTTTTATTTGGTAATTCAATAATATCTGTTTCTCTACCTACTATTTGTTGAAGTAAAGGATATTGAAATTCTCTTTTTTCAGGATATTTATTCCTAGGAAGTTTTATTGCTAAATCACCTATCTTATAACGTATAAGAGGCATCGAATATGCATCTAAACGAGTAACAACAACATGTCCCATTTCACCATCAGGAACAGGATTATTGTCATTATCTAATATTTCTAAATAAACATGGGGTGACATTATATATTTATATTCTAAATCTTTTTGACTTGCTATTAAAAAACCTTCATTACAGCCATAGGTGTCAAATACTTTACACTGAAAAGCCTTCTCTAAATTTGTTTTATAATGATCAAATAATTTATCCCCTAAGCTAATAACCGCTTTTAATTTTATATTATATTTATTAATTAAAGCATATTCAGCTATTACATTCAAAGAAGAAGCATAACCAACCAAATAATAATTGTTAATCTTTTGTAGTTTATTGCAAATTAACTTAAGTTCATTTTCGGTTAAACTAAAAGCTACTATATAGTAGGTTTTAAATAATAAATCTTTAATAGATTTTAATAATCCTCTATCTGGTGACATTCCTGTTTGAGCTATTCTTGAACCTATACTGTAACCACTCCACTCCCACCAATGAGTTAAGATAGCTCTTATATTGGCTTGTTCTTTTTTATTCATAAATACCGATGTTTGAACACCTGTTGATCCACTACTACTGTACTTAATAAGTGATTTTAAAGATATATTTTTTGAGATTAGACTTTTGGAATTAGCTCGTATAATTTCTTTTGTTAAAATAGGAAACTCGTTAATCCATAAATATGGATTAGTCCCTTTTAAGTTAATTGTTGAGTAAGTGGCTACATTTTGAACAGTATGTTTTAATAACGAACTTAAATTTTTACCTTGAATATCCAAAAGTTTCTCCTCAGAAAGTAGATCTAATTTTCTCCAATATTTGAGCCTTTCAACATAATTTGATTTATTTAATAAATCTCCTAAGGGGAGGATTAGATTTTTAATAAATTTATTGTATATCATTATTTTAATAAGTTTAACCACTGATTTCTTACTACACTCCAATCATAGTTTTCAACTTTAGTTCTTGCATTAATTGTAAGTGAAATATTATTTTTTTCAATTATTTTATGTATTTCATTTACCATTAATAGAGGCTCTTCTTTGACAACTAATATTCCATCTTTATTATTATCAATTAAATAGGGCATTCCTCCAACATTAGTTGAAACAATGGGTAACCCCAAAGCCATGGCTTCTATAACGCTTATTGGTGTGTTATCTACATTTGTAGTATTAATAAAAATATCAAACTCTTCAGATTTTTTATGCCATTCGCTTTTTGATAATACTCCTGTAATTTCAACACTGTCTTGTAAGTCATATGTATTAATAAGGTGTTTTACATCTTTTAATGTACCGTCTTTATCTGGGCCTATCATACATAGAATTGCTTCTGGATAGATTTTTTTTAATTCTTTCAAAACCTCAATAGCCATATTAGGGTTATAAGTACTTGCGAAAGCTCTTACATATAATAATTTTGGAGTAATTTTTTTTCTTTCTTTAAAAGTATAGTTGGCAATTGGAATTACATTTGGAATTAATAGTGATTTATATCCTTTTATTTCGAATTCATATTTTAAATAGCCAGAAGGAGCAACGTTTTGAAAAGAGTTGTTAAAAATTAGAGATGATAATTTTGGGTTTTGTTTTAAACGATACGGTAAATTTCCACCATGAAGGATGGGTAAATATTTTAGTCTAAACAATCTGCACAACTGAGATGTTAGTAAGGCATAATAAAAGTTAGAGGTACTAAAGGTATCTATTAATACATAATTAACTTTAGTCCTATAATGAAAAATGGCAAAACACATCTCTAACAACCTAAGTATTTTGTTAGATTTTGAAGAGCTCTTGTAAATTGTAAACCCCTCTAATTTTAACAAACTACTCAAAATATCCATGGAGGTAGCATAATTTGTTTTCTCAACTAAGTTATTACCTATGTATAAAATTTTAATCTTTTTCATGTGTAATATTTATTAAACTCAACCCATAAATAAAACCTGGAAAGGCAATACGCATTGCTGAATGATTAATGGTTAAAAACCAAAATAGATAAAATGCACTTATAAATGCTCTTTGGTAATTATTTCCATACCAGAAATTTGCTAGTGGTAATAATAGTAATAGTAATAATATAATAAAACCAATAATTCCATGTTCTTCTATTAACCTACCTACTTCGTTATGTGAAGCGGCAGTTACATTGCCAATAACTCCCAGCCGTTTATATTTACCATTTCCAACTCCAATACCAAGAGGATTTTTTGTAAAACTTTTTATTTGCTCAGCTAAAATATCTCCTCTACCAGAACTTATATCTTCCTTTTGTACGCCACTTGCATTCTTACCAGTATATCTATTGTCTAACATACCACCTGTAATGTTAGAAGTGAAAAGCCAAATACCTATTGTAAAAACGACTACAATACCAACATAGGTAATAAAAGACGCTAAAGAAATTTTTTTATACAAGGTATAAAACAATGAAAAACAAATTAGTGCTATAACACCTGTTATTAATCCTCCTCTAGAAAAAGTTAACAAACCTCTATAAATAAAGTATAATAAAAGAAATACATCTAGTAGTAAAAATCTGGTAATTCGTTCTTTCATTAAAATAAACACCGCAATAATAAAAATACCCAAACCAATAGCAGTAGCAACTTGATTTGGACCAAAACCACCTGAGGTAGCAAAATTTGCAGCACCTCCAAAAACAATATCTTTTAAATCTGGTGTTTTAAAATAGAGATAGGTAACCATTGAAAATAGAGGAAGTATCATAAAAAATAATGCATTCATCAAATTTTCTTTTGTAATACTTCTTTTATAAAAATACAAGCCTGCTATTCCCAAAACAAACGGACCACTTAGATTAAAGGCAATGGCTTTTCTAATATATTCTCCTTCAGGAACTCGCGTAAAAATAATACCTAGTAGTAATAATAACAGGTAAAAAGTTAAACTAACGGAGAATTTTTGTTTAAATTTTCCAACAAAAACACCAAGGACTAATAATAATATAACACCGTACTTGCCTGTTTCATATAAGATAACACCATCCGTCATTCTTAAAAAAACCTCCCCGGCAGCTAAATATGCCGCAAATAAAAAGGCTTCTTCATTTTTATTTTTTTTAAATATAATTTGAGGAATGGCTATTAGAAAAATAACCAAAGTATAGATTTTAGGAAAAAATGAAAATGTACACAAATAACCAATAAGAATGTGAATTCCTACAAATATGACTCTATTATGTGCTATTTTTTCTATCAAAGTATCTCTCTATATATTTTTATAATTTTTTTCATAGTACTTTCTCTTGAATAATTTTCAAGAACTTCTGTATGCAATTCTAATGCTACTTTTTCTCTTAACACTTTGTCGTTAATTAAAGACACAATAGCATTTGCTAGTTTATCACTTCTTTTGGGTGATACTACAACATGCTTATTATTAACTACATTAGAACATTCTCCTACATTAGTTACCACAACTGGTAGTTTTGCCAAACCGTACTCTAATAAGGAAATTGGCAACCCCTCAGACTCTGAGGATAAAACTCCTATAGCTGCCTGTTCTAGAATGTTTTTAATATCTGAACATACATCATATTGAAAAACATTATTCTCTAATTTCTCATTTATTATAAAATTTTGAATTGATTTACCATATGAATCATTATAGTTTTTACCAATTAAATGTAATGTGTAATTTGGTTTCTCTTTTACTACAATATTGAATGCCTTCAATAAATTGATGTGATCTTTTTGCTCTCTATAACCTGCAATATGAACAATACGCTTCTCGTTCTCACCATTTAAAAATGTTGTTTTTTTTAAATCCATAAAAAATGGAAAATTATTGAGAAAATATATTCTTTTTAACATCAGTTGTTTTTTTGACCATTCAAATAATTTTGTGTTTACACAAATAACAGTACTAAATAGAAATGATAAATATTGGATTGGTAATCTACTTGTATTTTTCAAAAATTCACTTTTACCGTTGTGGTCGTGCCATACTATTTTTAATCTTGGATATATAAGTTTTATACAAATGGCCATAAAATAGGAAGATGAGTGTGCATGAATGATTGAAATATTGTTCTTTTTAATATATTTTTTTAGTTTTTTGATTGATTTAATATCAACTGTTTTTTTTCTTTCTAAAAATAAATACCCTACTGCTGGTTCTATATTTTCTTTTAATGGGCCTTCTTTTCTGGTAGCACATAAATGAGATACTATCCTTTGTTTAGATAAAGTATTTGCAATATTTACAGCCAATACTTCAGCGCCACCTACCTGTAAAGAATCTATTAATTGAAGTACCTTTATTTTTTTATTCATATCAGTTCTTTTATAGCAGATTCAAAAGTATCTAATGTATACTGTTGAGACCAAGTTTTAGCTTTTCCAACACTCTCTGAATACATTTTTTCGTTATTTAGGTATTCCTCTATTTTAATTACAGCATCTTGTAAATTATCATTAATCAAACAGCCTCTTTTTCCATAATCTAACATAGTTGGAACACACGAAACTTTTGTTGAAACCGGCAAACAAGACCAAAACATAGATTCTGCAACAACTTTTGGCCATCCCTCAGATTTAGAAATAAAAATTAAAAAATGACTATTTTTGAATGCTTGTTTTACAGTTTCTTTTGATTGATTACCATGTAATTTAATGTCTTCATATAATTTTTTATCACTAATATATTTTTCAACTTTTATAAATTCTGAGCCATTGCCAAACATATCTAATGATACATTATATCCTTTACTAATTAGTTTTTGAGTTGTTTTTACAGATAACAGCGGTTGTTTACCAATAGAAAAAGCTCCAACAAATAAGAGTTTAATTTTTGTGTTAAAATCTTTTTCTGGTATTTCTTCAATCTCATGTTTTTGATAACTAGCAGTAAAAAAAGGAAGTATATTTTTAGACTGTTTTAACCATTCACCATAGACCAATACTTTAATATTTTTAGATAGAAACGTATTTCCTAAAATCCACTTTTGAAATTTATAAGTGAGTGGTTGTTTACTTTCTGGATCCCAATTACCTGCATATTTGGCAGTTTTAATTTTTGAAGGAAAAAATACTTGTATCAAGCAGCCAAGTAGACCCACATTTCCAGGACAACGCAAATGTATGTGGTTTACTTGCTTCATCACTTTGTAAATACTATTGCAAATTTTAGGAATTACTAATATTGATCGGATTATATTTTTAATAGATGTAATGTCAAAATTAGGAATCGCAATTACTTTTATATTTGAATTACTGTAAGAAGCATCTATACTTCTAATTTCATTAACAGATACAGGAGCAACAATAATAATTTCGTCCACATATTTTCCCCATAAATTCATCTCCCTTACGTATGGTTCGTAAGCGTAAATTTGTCCATCTTTAATTTTGTGAACAGCATGTGTTATAATTCCAAAAATCATGATTCTATTTTCGGTTTATTAAAAATTAAACTCCACCAACCTATAATTCTGCCCATCGATTCAGTGAATGCCTCTACTCTGTTTTTTGTTGTTAGAATATTTGAAAAACGAATTATTGTTAGTAAAAGAGCTATCATATTCCATTTAAACCTAGCCTGTAGTGAAGGATTAGAGTATTTTACACGCCAAACATACCATCCATTTCGGATGACCATTTTACCATATTTATATTTATTAGGTCTACCGGCTTGCTCATGGAAATGTTCTAATTTTAAATTAGTATTGATTACATTTTTACCAAAAGATAAGGCTCTGATTGAATAATCAGCATCTTCATACAAACCATAACCCTCAAAATAAGTTGAAAAATTCACCTTTGAGAATACATCTCTTTTAAAAGAAAAAGACATCCCAATAAGTAAATCAACTTCATAAATTTTTCCAGTATCTGGGTAACCGCATGTTCTTCCATTTGAATAAGAAGGCATGACCCCAGGTAACTGATTAGATTGAAGGCCTAAATAATTCCTAACAATATTTCTTAATCCTTCTTTATATACATAAACATCAAAACCATAATATTTATATTTATTATACTTATAGTTAACATTCCTTTTTTTCCAACGATATTCATTAGAAGCGACTCCTCCTACACCTATAATATTAGAATCACGTTTAAAGGTATCAATTAATACCTTAAAATAATTTTTTGAAAGTTTGGTATCATCATCAACAAAGGCAATTACTTCAGAATCGCTTGTAACTTTAGCAATTCCAAAATTACGTTGCTTCGTCAAACCCCTATCATTTTCATCTACCAAATAATACCTCAAATTCTCATAAGATTCATTAGAAAGCACCTCTTTAGTTTTTGTATTAGTAGACCCATCAACTATAATTATTTGATCCGGATAATTAGTTTGTAACTTTA
>Ga0209712_10004497_pt1 | contig 11068 bp, 9 predicted proteins | sample ArcOceMetagenome_FD_187443 | JGI IMG/M metagenome (GOLD analysis project Ga0209712, IMG submission 187443) | Marine eukaryotic phytoplankton communities from Arctic Ocean - Arctic Ocean - Greenland ARC118M Metagenome (SPAdes) (version 2) | ecosystem: Environmental > Aquatic > Marine > Oceanic...
GTACTCCATTCTTCCAACAAAATAAGGATTTGAGTAAGTGATAGCTGTTCCTAGATCACTTGTATCTAAGTAGTATCTAAATCCAAAAAATGGTCTCAGCAAACTTGTCTCAACTGCACCAAGAATCTCGTTCGAGCTACCATTCACGTGCGTATCAACAAACATAGTATGACTTGAATATTCAAAGCCCATAATAAAGACATTTTGAAAGTCCATAAAAAACATAAGAGTTAGAGCATATGAAGGATGATTATCTGTGTACGCTAAACCTCTATTACCGGTAAAGGTCGTAGCCCCAATACCAATATTGAGACTAAAAAAACGGCTATAGCGGTAGAATCTTTCATCTTCCATTACTTGAGATGCTTCTAGATCTTCATTAAAATCAGAGAATATATCCCCTCCAACGTTAAACTCATCTTCCATTGAAAGATCTTGAGTAGTAGCTTGAGAATATACTTCTTTGTAGGGAATACAGATTGAAATAATGAAAAGTAAAAAAAGTATTATTTTCTTCATTTTCTCTTTAAAGGTAGAAGTGAACTGCAGACATAAACATATTATGACCTACTGTTTGGATTGTTGTTTTATTAAGGTATCTATTCATACTTAGTCCAAATTCAAAACTAAAACCAATACTCTCTAGACCTTGAAATGAAAACTCACTGCCAAAAGTTGCATCTATTTGATAACCACTTTCAGTCTTTTCAAGTGCATCTAGATAAGTGAAACCAATTACTCCAAGTGAAGAAAAAAAGTTTAACTGAGGCTCATCATATATTAATCTATATATTTTAGCGCCAATGGCATAAGTAGAGCTTTCATTGCTGCTATCTAATCCAAATATTCCACTTATAGCTGTACTTCTATTTCTTTGGAGTTTTACAGATAATGCATTTACACCAGTTACGACTTGATTAGTCATACCCACACCAAGTCTTCCAGCTAGAGGCATCGCGTAACTTGACAGAGAAATAAGCAGAAATAATGCAACACTTAATAATTTTATCATATAAAAATGCTATCTGATCCATGATCTTTTGACAACTTATAGATTTTACGAATAAAATTCATGTTATAAATTTTTTAATCAATGGATAATCTAAAAGGCTAAATAATGACTGATGAATCGCAAACGCTAGATCAAACTCTAGATCAAACTCTAGAAAAAACAGATCTGGGTCATGTTATAAATGAGAATAAGAAACTTATAATGATTATTCTCGCTGTTGTAGTGGCTTTGATTGTGGGTTTCTCTATTTATAATCATCAAGCTAAGAAAACTTATAATGAAAATTTAGGACAAGTTTTTACTTTTCAAAAAGATGTTATAGATCAATTTAATACAAAAAAAATTACTGATGTGGAATTCATCGAAAAAGTTAAAGCAATGCCAAGTAACTTAACTGGCCAGCCTACACTTGTTCCAGGTCTTTTTACTTCTTTGAATACATTAGTTGCAAATGGGAAAACTGTTGAAGTTATTTCGATACTAGAGACTTGGGTGGCTAAGTTTTCTAATGCTAGTTATATGTATTATTTTATAGGCTTAAAGCTTGCTCCTTTATATGAAGATACAACTCAGCATGACAAAGCAATTAATATTCTTCAAAGTCTTATTGCTTCTAAAGTTGATGTTATTAAATCTCGTTTATATCTAGATATGGGTAGAGTTTACCTGAAAAAAGATGAGAAGGTTAAAGCAAAAGAAAACTTTGAATTTATTACTAAGAATTTTAAAGATACTGAGATGTCTAAAATAGCTAAGTTATACTTACAAGGTCTATAGGAGATCCCATTGAAATACCTTTTGATTCTTTTACTGACTTCCCTTGTTGGTTGTAGCTCTATTAACAAAATTAAAGATATTAAAGTGCCTTTTGAAGCACCAAAGAGAGAGCTTCCAGACTTTATAGTTAGGTGGTCTAAAAATTTAGATCCCAGTTATAATACTGGAAACTTACCAATCAGCTCTTCTAGCCCTATGATTCATGAAGATATTCTATACTTAGGTAATCTAAGTGGAGAGATGGTCGCATATGATTTAGAGAATGGCGTTGAGCTTTGGAAAGCGAAACAAGCAACAGCTATAAATGCTAAAGCATCTATTTTTGGTGACAGTGTAATTTATGGAACCATGAGTGGAAGACTTGTTTCTAGACATTATTTAACTGGTGCTCTTAACTTTGCAATTGACCTTGGTGCTCCTATTGAGTCTGAGGTTGTTACTGGTGGAGGACGAATGTATGTTCATCTTCGTAATCATAAAATTGTTGCAATGGACGCTACAACAGGAAAAGTATTTTGGGGTTATAAGAGAAGTGTGCCATATGTGACAACTTTGCAACGAGTTTCAAAAGTACTTCCATATAAAGAAAAATTGATTGTGGGATTTGCAGATGGAAATCTAGTTGCTCTTAGTCGCGATGAAGGAATTGTTCTTTGGAGTCAAAAAGTATCAAATGGAGTTAAGTTTGTAGATGTGGATGCTAGTCCAGTTTACTTTAACGGCTTCATTGTCAGTGGTGCAGCTAATGATAAGCTTAGGTTTATTGATCCTAATAATGGTGTGATTGTTAAGACAATTGATATTGTTATAGGACACGCGCCTATTCGTGTTGGAAATGAACTAATTGTAGGATCTGTATACGGAGAAATTGGACGAATTGATAAGAACGGAAAGCTTATTTACAAACGTAAACTGGTTAAATCTGGGATTAGCTCAATAGTTCCATGGAGAGATGGTTATGCTGTTGCTACTATGGGCGGAGAAATTCATCAGGTCAATAAGAAGAGTTTTAAGTCTAGCGAAGTCTTTAAGCTTGGCTATGCTCAGTCAGCAGTTTTTGGTTTCTTACAGCAATCTGGTAAGTACTTATCAGTATATTCATCAAGAAACAGGCTATACGTATTTAAAAATATTCAATAAAAACAAACAGATATGACCTTTACACTTAAATTAAGTGTGTAAAATGTCATCATTTACTTACATCTTCTGGGATTTTAGATTATTTCAGGTTATGTTCATTTAAATATCTGAATAATTTTGGGGAAATCTATGAAAAAAACAATTTTATCTATTGGGCTAATGGCCTCTGTACTTTCATCATCTGCTTTTTCAGCTGCAGGCAAGATTGAAGAGCAGGTGTTTATTCCTAACTATGACAAAAAAATAGTAAAGATGATCGAATCACATCCAGAATTAATTATGGATCATATGAGTGATAATGGATTTGAATTATATGGACCAATAGGAACAAAGGCCTGGTTAGAGTCTGCAAGTATAGAATTCAATGAAGTTGAACATGACCATAATAAATCAAGCGATAAAGCTTTAGGTTATCCTACACATACTAAGATTACAGCATTCTTAAAATCAATCGAAAAAAACTATCCAAATATTGCAAAACTTGAATCCATTGGTAAATCGGTTGATGGTAAAGACCTTTGGGTTTTAAAAATATCAGATAATGTAAATGTTGATGAAGTTGAACCAGAGTTTAAGTATATATCAAGTATGCACGGTGATGAAATCACAGGCCGAGAGATGATGCAATTTCTTATTAAAGATATTGTTGAAGGTTACGGTAAAGATAAAAGAATTACAGATCTAGTAAATAACACTGAATTATATATCATGCCTTCAATGAATCCAGATGGATCAAAGAAAAAGCAAAGAGCAAATGCTAACGGTTATGATTTAAATAGAAATTTTCCTAACTGGGATGACGAAAAAAGTACAACAGCTATAAGACAGCCAGAAACAATTGCAGTTATGGATTACCAGGCTTCACGTCAGTTCTCTTTATCTGCTAACTTTCACGGTGGAGCAGTTTGTGTAAACTATCCTTGGGACAGTACAAAAGTGAGACACCCATTTGACTCATTACTTCAGGATTTATCTTTAAGATATTCTGCTGAAAATAGACCAATGTTTACTTCTCGTGAGTTTAACCAAGGAATTACAAATGGAGCTGACTGGTATGTAGTTCGTGGTGGAATGCAAGACTGGTCTTATGTATTTCATAATGATCTTCAAGTTACTGTTGAATTAAGTGACAGAAAGTGGCCAAGCTACTCTAAGATTCCTAGTTATTATCAAGATAATAAAGAGTCTATGCTTGTTTATGCAGAAGCTATTCATCAAGGGGCTGGTTTTAAATCTAGTCTTGGAAGAACTGGTACAGTAAAAATAAAAAAATTATTAAATGGTAGAAAGCAAGATATGGGATCTTATGGATTTCGTGGTGGTGAATTTTTTAAAGTTCTTGATGAAGGACAATATGAATTTATCGTTGAATTTGATGGGGGTCAAAGCACTCCAATTGCTAAATTTGAAACATCAGTAGAAAAAAATAAATCTTATTCTAATGGTAATTACACACAATTATAATTAAAATATAAATTAATAAGCACACGGGCCTTCATTATGAAGGCCTTTTTTATGGGATCATATATGTTTAGTTTACTCTCTCTTTTGGATGATATTGCTTCTACCTTGGATGATATTGCTATTATGACCAAAGTCGCTATTAAAGATACTACAGCGCTTATGAGTGATGACTTAGCTGTGAACACAGCCGTAGTTCATGGAGTAACAGCTGACAAAGAATTACCTATGGTATGGAAAATCTTTTTAGGATCACTTCTTAATAAAGTTTACTGTATTCTGGGTGTTTTAATTCTTATGGCCACATATCCACCTCTTTTAAAAGTGATCCTTGTTTTTGGTGGAATTTATCTATCCTATGAAGGTGCTCATAAGGTATTTGAAAAACTTTTTCATAAAGAAGAGGGAAAGGCGAAAAGAGTAAAAGCTACAGTCGAACAAAGAGTTAAAGGGGCCATTAGAACAGATTTAATTCTATCAATTGAAATCATAGTAATTGCTCACAGTGGAATGAAGGGGACTCTTCTTAATCAAACACTTTCTCTTTGTGTTGTTGGAGTTTTAGTTTCTATTATTATTTATGGTTTAGTCGCCGTATTAGTAAAAATTGATGATTTTGGATTAATTCTTATAGAGAAGGGTTATAAAAACGTTGGTAATTTTCTCGTTCAAAGTATGCCTGTAACTATGAAAGCATTAGGTGTAATAGGAACAATCGCTATGTTCTTAGTCGGTGGTGGAATTATAACTCATATCTTTCATCTTCCAGTAGTGACAATAGAATTCGTGCAAAACTTTATAATTGGAATTGTTGTGGGAAGTGTTGCTGTTGGTATACTGAGCTTGAAGCCTGTTTTCATGAAAAATAGTCTGTAGATTCTATTAGTCAAGTACTGATAAGTTTTTTTAGTTTGAAGTTATTTGTCCGATAAGTATCTGATGATGTTTTTAAAATTTATTTTCTTATTTATGATTTCAACTCAGTTTGCTTTAGCCGATATATGCGAATATTTTTATAAGTATAACTTTAATAAGATTCATTCCCCTGATATCGCATCAGTTAAAAAACTAAACATTTTAGATAATCTAACGTTTAAACTTAAGAAGTTTAGTAGTAGAGGTCTAGATGCTGAAACTGAGATTCTTAAAGGTAACGCCAACTTTGCTATAAAGAAGTGGTCGAGTCTTTTTAGAAAAGTTGAAAGTAGTGCCTTGTATGTAAATAATTATACAATTTTAAATAAGGGTATTCAAAAAGGTGTTAGGTTAAATGTTAAAGACTATGAAGTCTTTTTGAGAGAGCTAAAACTACCTCAGTATTTAATAGATCAGCATCTTCCATTCATATATCAGTATGGACCAGAAGATTACTTGCCAATTCTTATGAAGAAAATGAGAAAGCAGTTAAAAGTTCTTGGAAATAATTATAATTCCTATAAACAAGTTAGAAACTCTCTAGATGACTTAGTAAATTCTAAAAGCTGTAATTCTAAGTGTCAGAGTTCTATTAAAGAAATCTATGGAACTATAGGAATAACAGCAAAATCAGAAAGAGCAGTCTTTCGAAACTTAGTTAACAATAGAAAAAATATTAAATTCTCTACTGTTGAAAAAGTATTTAATAGTCATCCTCAATCTTTAGTTATTGCTAAAAGAAAAGAATTCCTAAATCAAGCAGTAAAAGTGCTTAAAAAGATTTACGGAAATACAAAAATTATGAGAAACCTCTACCGATATTTAGGTAATGTTTCAGCAGCTAAAGGACTAAAGATTTCAAGGCTTTTTAAAAGACTGTATGATAAAAGAGCCTTCAGTGTTCATAATAAGGTTTTAACGAAAGTAAGTTATTCAGATTTACCAATAAAAGAAAAATTAGCAGTATTAAAAAGTGAATCAAGTGGAATGGACCTAAATTCTGTCCTCGCTGATATGTCGAGAAATTCAGATTCAAAGATTACAGAAACATTTAGTGAACTCATGAATTTTGCAAAAAAAGCAAAAACTCGTGCACCTTTTCTAAAACAATTAGAAGATGCTCAAGTGCTCGGTAAAAAGCTAGGTTCAATGTCTAAAAAGAAACCAAGAGGTCTTGGAGCTTTGATTACGGGGCTTGTTGTTGGTGGTGTGGGGATTGGATACTTTACTTTTGATATGGAGAAAGAAGGCGAAGTTGGACAAACAAATGATGATCTTATTGAAATTCTTGAAGATTCAGAGGACTTTGAAGATACTGACGTTGAAGAAGATATCATATATTTAAAGTTTGGTAGCTCTATTGATGAAACTGTCTTCAATGAATTAGAAGAAGTAGTTGATCTATTAGGTCCATTTATAGAAAAAATATCCCCTTAGTTTAACTCTTATCATAAAAAATTCAAAACCTCCGATAGGCTTTATAGAAGCAATAGGAGAAAAGATGAAAAAACCTGCATTAATGAGTATTTTAACTACGAGTTTATTTCTAGGAGCTTGTTCAAGTTACCAAATGATAAATATTGATGGAGTTAAAAGAGTAAAGATATCTCAAGATGATTACTCTAAGCCTCAGTATTATATAAAAGATTTTAAACCAAAACAGGCAAGAAATCATAGAAGTATAGCAAGTACAAAACCAGATTTGGATAAACTAAATTATCTTCCTGGTAAAAAATTATATTTCTTCACACTTTGGCAGCAGTACTCAAATTTTAATGCAATTCTTGGACTTAAAAATGAAATAAAATCATGTCCTCAATTCCATAATGATTTACTAGTACAAGGAAAAAAACTCGATAATAATTCAAATCAGTATTCTTTAAATCAAGATTATACAGATCTAAAATTAAATCCTAAGGATATAGTTAATCATCCAGTAATGAGTCTTCCCTTTAAGAATGCTGATATATATTCATATATTAAAGAAAGTGGGAATTGGGATATGACCAAAGAGGTAATCAAATCTGCTATTACTGACCATAATATAAAAAATAAAAAAGAATTAATAGAATTGTGTCAAAGTGGAAAAAGTGGTGGGTATTATATTTATGAAAATATGATTTCTTATTATAGAGACAACTCAGATTTTCAATTTTCAAATAAAGCTCTGCCTTCAATACTAAAGGTAAACACAATTTCTAATATGTTTTTATTAGATAGTATGGTTAAGCCAGAATTTAAATCAATTCATCTAACTGATTTTCAATCAGCACTTTTAAGCAAATTAAAAGTCTCTTGGTTTAAAAACTATCTTTACGAAACGAATTTAATGCGAAACAATAAAAGTAAGCGATTCGTATTAAAGGACTAATAAATGATTAAGATTCATAATTTAGTGGCCATCGCTTTGTCGATGGCCTTTTTTATTTCATGTGGAGAAGAAAAAAAAGAAGATGGTTCTAATATACTTCTAAATCAAGCAATCACTACAGATGATATTCCCGAAATTAATGTTGAAGAAATTAATGTAGTTAAAGCTGCCTGTAATCTTTTAGGACGTAAAGAAAAATCTTTGATTTATAGTAAAGGTAGAAAGAAGCTTAAGTATTTAACAAAATCGAGTAATTGTTCAACTAATAATACAATAAATAGCTCTATGACTACTGACATTTTAATAAAATCTGGAGTGCCCACTTATCCCGATTATTTTATTTTTACAGATGTCATTTTGAAAAATTACTCTGTAATGAAGGAATTTTGCAATAAAGCTCAAGACGATGTATTTACTGACAGATTTATAATTAATGGTGGTGAAATTACAGTTATTACAGCCGAATATGGTAATAGCATAATTAATGTTAGAATTGATACAGGTTTTAAATCTAATAACAAGGATGTATATACTTTCGAAGCTAGAGATCTATTTAAAATTTTTAATGATGGTTCAAAAAATGTAGGTTTACTTTCTATGAGAGAATCTGAATTTTCAATGAATTGTTCAGGTAATGGAACTGAATCTTATTATGCTGAGCTTAAATTATAACTAGATACAGCTCCAAGAGTGTTCTAGAGTTTCTTTTGCTTTTAAGTCAGCATTCCAAACATTCGTACAATAACTAGTATTATAAAACTGATTCGGTTTCTGGGTCAGTTTACATTTAGTGTCTTCTCTTTCAAATCGAGCTTTTGATAATATACTCGTTGGTATGTATTCAGCCTTCCATTTACCTTTTTTAGATATACTCATGTGAAATAAAACATCATCAAACTCTTGAATAAAAAATATCTTACCTTTCCAAATGAGCAGTGGTTGAGCTTCATAGGGAATTTTAAAAGTAATATTATTTTTTCTTTTAACTGTATTTATTGTAACTAGATTTACATGTTCAGACTTTGGATCATTCCTAAAAAATTTAACAGCTTTAAAAATAGTCTTAGTTTTATCTTTGGGATTGTGGGATCTGCATCTTGAATTCCACATGATTGGATCTATTGCTTTATTGGATCCTTGTGTAGTTAAGAATAGAACAGGCAGTCCAATTTCACTTCTAATCTTTTCAGCCTTCCTAGTTATATCTTTTATATTTCTACCATTAGTGCGGTCATTCCAGTATTTGACTTTTTTACCATTGGCCTTTGAGCAGATAGAGTTCTCCGGACAGTTAGGATTTTCATGTTTTAAATCAGTATAAGAAATACTTTTTTGACTCTTAAGTCTTTCAATATGTCCCTCACTCATGGCCCATATATTCATTGATATAAAGCAGCTGATTATGATGGGTATAGGAGTAAGTAATTTGATCAAAGTAATTCCTTTCACTAAAAGATATATTTTATCATAATAAAAATTTTTCAAAACACTGAAATTATTTACTAAATAATTTTAGTTCAAGTACTTGATTCTATTGGTAAAACATTATCGATTTAGATGCTACCGGCCAAAAAAAACTTTTTTAAGTTAATTCGGAGACTTATCTATCATAGGGGCAAAGCTCAAACTACTACCCCCCAACATCTTGTGTTTGTCAGTAAATTGACGATAAAAAATACCAGATCTGGTATTGACGTTCGATCTCGAAGGCCATTTAATTAATATATCGAGAAACAATAAGACACACACACGTTTGAGAAATTAAAAACTTTAACGACAGAAAATTTTTAGATTTGCAGGTTTAAAAAAATTCTAGCGGTTAGAAAGACCAAGGAGAGAAAGTGAAAATTAAAAGGTTATTTACAAAAAAAGGTAAGGGTTCTTATACAGGCATGAAGTTTGTAAAGAGAACTAGTGAGGTAAGAAATGTTGATGGTTCTAGTAATTCATCAATGGAAGTTACAGTTCCGGAAACTTGGTCACAAGTTGCTACGGATATTATAGCTCAGAAATATTTTAGAAAAGCTGGAGTGCCTCAGACTGATGATAAGGGAAAGGCAATCTTAGATGATAATAATAATACAATATTAGGAAGCGAGACTGATTCTCGTCAAGTATTCGATCGTCTTTCTGGTTGTTGGAGAACTTGGGGTGAAAACTATAACTATTTTGATAATAAAGAAGATGCAGATGCATTCCAAGAAGAATTAGCATTTATGCTTTCTAATCAAATGGCCGCACCAAATTCACCACAGTGGTTTAACACAGGACTTCATACAGCTTATGGAATTAAAGGTTCACCTCAAGGTCATAAATATGTTGATCCTAAAACGGGTGTTCTTAAAGCTTCAACTTCAGCTTATGAAAGACCACAGCCACATGCATGTTTTATTCAATCAATAAATGATGACCTTGTTAATGAAGGTGGAATCATGGATCTATGGAGCCGTGAAGCACGTTTATTCAAATATGGTTCTGGTACAGGAACAAACTTTTCAAACATCCGTGGACTCGGAGAGAAACTCTCTGGAGGTGGAACTTCCTCTGGGCTAATGAGCTTCTTAAAGATTGGTGATGCTGCCGCTGGTGCAATTAAATCAGGTGGAACAACACGTCGTGCTGCCAAAATGGTGACGATTGATTTAGATCATCCAGATATCGTTGACTTCATTCAGTGGAAAGTTAAAGAAGAAAGAAAAGTAGCTTCACTTGTTACTGGTTCTAAAGTTTGTAAGGCTCATTTAGAAAATATCTTTAAAGCTATGAATGAGACAAACTTAGAAGGAGAAGCAAAATTCTCTGGAAAGTTAAATAAAGATCTTGGTCTTGCTATAAGATCTGCAAATAAAGATCATGTTCCTATGAACTATATTTCTAGATGTATGGATCTTGCTAAGCAAGGTTTTAATGAAATTGAATTTGAAGTTTATGATACTGATTGGAACTCAGAGGCTTATGCAACGGTTGCGGGGCAAAACTCAAATAACTCTATTAGAATACCAAACAAATTCTTCAAAGCTTTAGAAGATGGGGATGAGTGGGAGTTAATTTCAAGAACTGATGGATCAACTATTAGAACAATCAAAGCTGCGCAGCTTTGGGATATGGTTTCAGAAGCCGCTTGGCAATGTGCTGACCCAGGAGTTCAGTTTGATGACACAATAAATGAATGGCATACATGTCCAGCGGATGGAAGAATTAACGCTTCTAACCCTTGTTCAGAATATATGTTCTTAGACGATACAGCTTGTAACTTGGCTTCACTTAACTTAGTTAAGTTTATGGATCCAGTTACTGGAATGTTTGAAGTTGAAAAGTATATTCATGCATGTGAAGTTTGGATGGTAGTTCTTGAGATTTCAATTCTGATGGCACAATTTCCATCTAACGAA
>Ga0209712_10004498_pt1 | contig 11068 bp, 11 predicted proteins | sample ArcOceMetagenome_FD_187443 | JGI IMG/M metagenome (GOLD analysis project Ga0209712, IMG submission 187443) | Marine eukaryotic phytoplankton communities from Arctic Ocean - Arctic Ocean - Greenland ARC118M Metagenome (SPAdes) (version 2) | ecosystem: Environmental > Aquatic > Marine > Oceanic...
TTTCATTATTTCGAACTGACTATTAAACATTTCACGTCTATATCCAAGATTTCAGTAATATTCATTAGTGTTTCTAACCTTGGCCGTTGTCTCTTCTGCACATAGCCATTCACCGTACTATAGCTCTTGCCAGGCTTTTCGGCCAGCCAAGTTTGCTTGGTCTCTTTTTCTTCAAGCACCTCTTTTACAGTGCTCATAAGGGTTTGAAATTCAAATCACTAAATTAGAAATTATATATTGAAAAACGAGAAATAAAAAATACGAATTTCAATACCGACTTCGTTAAGAAGTTCAAAACGGTATTCTTAGGAATATCTTCTCTGCCATCTCTTTATTATCAAAGGATTTAGCAAAAAAAAAGCGGAGAACCAGTTGATTTCAACCAATTCTCCGCTAGAGTGACCCCGACAAGATTCGAACCTGTAACCTCCTGATTCGTAATCAGGTGCGCTATCCAGTTGCGCCACGGGGCCATTTTGAGTGCAAATATAAGTAGGACACTCCTACTATTCTACCTTTTTAAATTCTAATTCTGTAAAATCAAAATCAGGGTTAGGTACATCTACTTTTACTTCAGCTACCTTTCCTTCTGCATTCAGTATAAAAGTCATAAACCCTGAAGGAAGCATCATCTGTGTGCCCCAGTTTAATCTGAACGTATCGTAATGCCAATGCCTAATAGTTCCTCTAAAAATAGGCGTAGGCTCGAACTGAAATGCCAGCTGGTCTCCTATCACCCTTAACGTTAAGTCTCCATACATCTCTGAGTTATACGTTCCCGCATACTCTTTTATGTCTAAGGAGGTTTTGGTATCCAAAACTTGAGATTCTTCTAGCTTTTTTAAATCGGCTGCATCTGCTGCATCTACTTGATTTTTTATATCTAAGTAAAATTCACTCCAATCCTTTTTCTTTTTGGAATCGCTCAAAAACTCATCTAAAATCTGATAAGTAAGCGGTGCGGTTATCCATGTATTCGTATTGGTTAGAATAACTATCCCCAGATTTTCCTCAGGAACTAGAGCTACTTTAGAGATGAACCCATCATACCCTCCTCCATGGTTCACCACTTTCTGGCCATGGTAATTAAAGATATCCCAGCCCAGTCCATATCCAGAGAAAGTCTTACTCGGGAAGTTTTTCTTACTCCAATTACTTATCCCTTTCGCTGTCTTCACGCTATGCATCTCTGCGGTTCTAGAGGCGCTCCATAATGTATCTGAATTATGAATTCCTGAGTTTAGTTGAGTAAATAGCCATTCCTTCATCTCTGATACTGAAGATATAATAGACCCTGCTGCCGACATGTTGTCCCAGTTTATCCACTCTATAGGAATTTGTTTTTCGAATTTATAATTATGGGGGCTGGAGACATCCATTCCGTTTTTCATTTCCAGCGTGCTCGTTAAGGTTCTCTCCATTCCTATGGGAGTTAATATTCTCTGTTTTACGAAATCCTCCCAGCTCATTCCGCTTACCGCTGCTATTACTTCTCCTGCTGCTGTAAACATTATATTCTGGTATCCATATCCTTCTCTAAAGCCACGAACAGGCTTTAAGAATTGAGCTCTTTTTATGACCTCTACCCTACTGTGTGTGGTTCCATACCACAATAAATCACCACTAAAAGTGGCTAAACCACTTCTATGGGTAACCAAGTCTTCTATGGTGAACTCCTGAGTAACATAGGGATCGTACATCTTAAAATAAGGCAAGTAGTCTACGACCTTATCTGTCCAGCTGATCTTTCCTTCATCTACTAGCATGGATAAACTGGCTGTGGTAAACGCCTTAGTGTTACTGGCTATGGCCATTAAGGTGTTTTCAGTGACAGGCTCATTGGTTTCTGTATTTCTAACTCCGTATCCTTTTTCTAAAAGAACTTCGCCATCTTTTACTATTAATACCTCCATACCAGGAACTCCCCAGTCCAGCATAGCCTTTTCGAGGTAGGTGTCTAGGTTCTTTATTTGTTTGGTTTGGCATTGCAACGCGAAAGGAAGAGCCACAAACAAGAAAGCAAGGAAATGCGATAGTCTTTTCATATCTAAATTTTAGGACAAATTTAACGATGTAAGATTATCTTTGTACCATGAAGTTCAAGCCTGGAGATAAAGTGAAGTTTTTAGACCAAGTAGGTGAAGGTGTAGTGAAGGCTATTCTACCTAATGGAAAACTTATGATAGAAGATGAAGTGGGGTTCGATTACGAAGTAGGAACTGCAGAGGTAATATTGTCTCAAGGGTCTTCTGCTGAGGCGAAACTTTATGATGCCGTTCCGCCTACGGAAACGAGCATATTTCATAAAGATGTAGATGAGGAAAAGCTGGAGACAGCCCAAGATAAATTCGCTGATTTATATAAGGAAAAGGCCCACATTAAAGATTCCGATGCCATGGAAGTGGATTTACATATTCATGAACTATTAGATCGCACGCAGGGAATGAGTAATGGCGAGATGCTCGAACATCAAATCAGGCATTTCGAGAGAATGATGTCAATAGCTGAGAGAAAAAAAGTGGCTCGCGTAGTTTTCATTCATGGAATAGGTGAGGGTGTTCTTAGAGCTGAAATAAGAAGGTTAATTGAACAGTTTTATCCTAACTGCTCGTATGCTGATGGAAATTACAGAACTTATGGCATAGGAGCTACACAGATTAAGATACGGTATAACTAGCGCTAAACGTGAGATACTCCGAAATTCACTCCCTAGCCTGTCCCTAATTATTTTTTCCTTTTTCTGAAGAATCGAGGGTCTCTGTATATTTTAGTTGACTTTTCGGTGGCTTGAAAGGATACGTTTTTTTGAAGCTTCCAAGTGTCTTTGTCTAACTCATAGGCATCAAAAGTTCCATCTGGTCCATAGAATTGGAAGTTTCCTTCCATCTCTGGAGACCGAGGCGTTAAGTGATCTAAAACAATTCTATCACTGCCGGCTTGATACCGCACAGCCATACTTACTTCTGCGCTAAATTCGAAAATCACTCTTTTCTTGAGGCCTTTATCTCCTTCGAAAATAGCCTCGCCTAATCTAGGCTGACCATTTCTAATGGTAAGCACATCTATATATTTTTTAGTAAGTGCCTTTTTTTCGGGGCTGTACCCCAGTAGCGTATAAACAGTAGTTTTCCCTTTCTTTATAGGAATAACCTCATAATACAAACAGCCATACCACTTGTCTAAATCTAGATAACGTGATTCTAATTTCTTCTCTTTTCTGTTTGGGATTTTAAATTCTTCTACTTTATTTTCACTAGTCTTGGTAGGGAGAACTAAATAAGCTTTAAACTGATTCACTCCATTATTTAGAGGAATGTTCCAATTAAAAATCATGAAAGCCTCATCTTTTGGCTTAAGGATAGCCATCTTTTTAACGGCAGAAAAATCATGTTCGAATACAGCTGGATTGGCTAAACTAGAATTCATTAGCTCTTCTAGCTTCATGGAATTCATTAGCTTCTCATCATCTGCCGAGCTAGTGACTATTCCCTCTAAAAAATGAGCAAGGCTATCCTCAAACTGAATCATTTCTGAATTCTGAAGCTGGGCTATAGAACCTGTAAAAAGAAAAGCGATGAAGAAGAAAATTCTCATGGTAATAAAACAAGTATGGGTGTGACATATTGTACGAGACAAAAAAAAGGCCAAATTCATAGAATTCGGCCCTTCATTTATTTAATTATTATCATTTATAGGTGCATGAACTCTTTTTTAGCTAAAAGCTCAACTTCAGTCTCTTCATGATCTGGATCATCTACACAGCAGTCTACAGGACAAACAGCAGCGCACTGCGGCTCATCATGGAATCCTACACACTCGGTACATTTATCTGTTACAATATAATACACATCCATACTTCCTGGGTCATTTTCAGCATCAGCCTCATAGGTGTTCCCTGTAGGCGTAGTTTGAGAACCGGTTAAGTTAGTTCCATCTGAAAGTTTCCATTCTAAAGCACCTTCATAAATCGCATTATTCGGACATTCAGGCTCACATGCTCCGCAGTTAATACATTCATCCGTAATCGTTATAGCCATGGTGTTCTATTCTTTACTTTTGCCTGCAAATATAGTATCATTAAATTTCAGTTCTTTCACTTTTATAAGAACGATTCTATCAAAAAATTGTTAATGTCTTTAGTAAGAAACAGAATTAAGTCTAGCATCACTTTAGGGAAAATTTTCGAATCACTTTCCAAAGAACAATCCTGGCCTGGATTTGAAATAGGTTTAAGTGAAGAAGAGTACTCCAACGGACTGGAAACCATTAATATGTCTGTTCATCATAACGGATGGTTCACGAAACAAAGTGTTCAAACCGCGCTTTCTTCATGGGCTAAAGCCTTAACTGAAGAAAGTCTAGAGGATTGGTTAAGTCACTATAAAGAAAACAACACACCACCCAAAAAGATAGGAATTATAGCCGCAGGAAACATCCCTATGGTAGGTCTTCATGATGTTTTATGTATCCTTCTTTCAGGGAATAGTGCATTAATAAAGCTTTCTTCTAAAGACGCTCACCTCATGATGATGGTCATAGGATATCTCCAGATCTTGGATCCGGATTTAAAAAACAGTATTCAGGTAGTCCATGGAAAACTGGAAGGTTTCGATGCGGTTATAGCTACCGGAAGTAATAATTCTTCTCGATATTTCGAATATTACTTTAAAGACAAACCTTCTATAATCCGAAAAAACCGAACTTCTGTCGCTGTTCTTACTGGAGACGAATCAAAAGAGGAGATGTCTCTTTTAGGAAAAGATATTTTCACTTACTTCGGTTTAGGCTGCAGAAATGTGACTAAACTCTATCTAGCAGAGGGATACAACTTGGACAAATTCTTTAATGGAATTTATGAATTCAAAGAGATTGGGAATCATAATAAATATGCCAATAACTATGATTACCATAGAGCTATATGGCTACTAAACGGTGAAGACTTACTAGAGAATGGTTTCATACTATTTAAGCAAGATGAGTCATTGGTCTCACCTGTAGGAACTCTTTATTATGAGTTCTATTCTTCGAAAACTGAACTAGCAGAAAAACTAAATGATAAAAAGGAACAGATTCAATGTGTGGTTTCTGCAGATGATGTTCCCTTTGGGAAAGCACAAGAACCCGAACTAATGGATTACCCTGATGGAGTAGACACCATGGAGTTTCTTTTAGCGTTGCAATAAGGAGTGCTATTTTTAAACATTTTTTATAGTTTCTCTTCTCCTATTTTCGCCTATTTCTGAATCTTAAGATTATCTTCGCGGTCATATTTAAAGCCATTAATGAAATATTTATTCTTAGTACTTATAGCATCTATTACATTTTTGAGTTGTAACTCTGACATTGACCTTACTGCTCCTTATGAGGATATTACTATTGTTTACGGCTTACTAGACCAGACTGAAGACATTCAATATATTAGAATTAATAAATCTTTTCTAGGAGATGCTCCTTTGGCAGATATGGCTTCTGTAAGAGATAGCGTAGAGTATGATGACTCAGACTTTATCTCTAAAAGAGTAGAAAAATGGCAGGGAAATGTTAAACTAGATGAGTGGGAGCTTAAAGACACACTCGTAGAAGCCATAAACGAAAGTATCTTTTACATTTCAGGCATCACAGACCCGCTTAGAAAAGTATACTACTTAGATGAGGCTATAGAGGAAGGTGATAATATTGAATACAAGGTAGTAGTAGAGATTCAAAACAAAGAAAGTGTTTTTGCTACCACATCTCTAATTAAGAATACCAGTGGCTCGATATCTAACCCACGATCTAATACAGTTGGAAATAGCAGTCAAAGAATCAAATTTTCTGATGCGAGCTCCACGATAAATGGAATTTACCCAAATTATAAATTTAAATGGAGAAGTGAGATTGGCGCTTCTTTGTATGAGTTATTTCTAGAAATGGATTACGTAGAGAAAGTTTGGGAATCTCCTGCGCATGAGGCAGAAATATCAAGTGAAGTGAAAACTTTAAAATGGTTTCTGGGCAGCACTGAAACGAATCAAATAGCACAAACCACTTCACAAAGAGAAGACCTCGAGAAATCCATAAACGGAGAGTTATTCTTTCAGCAGGTTTCTTCTAGCTTAGAGTCCAACCCTAATATAACACGTGAGATAGGAATACTCAATAATGACATCGTAGACAATCATTATTCGACTTTTAGATTCAACCTGGTCATAGCCGATGAAGATTTTGGCTCATTCATAGAGTTTTCGGAACCTTCTACTAGCTTAGCCCAAGAGAGACCACAATGGACCAATGTAACAAATGGTCAGGGATTATTTAGCTCACGTCTTAAGCAACAGTCTTTAGATGTTAGAATGGATAACAACACAATGATAGAACTCTGTATAGGTCAATTCACCAATGGTCTAAATTTCTGCTCTAGAGGAGCTAGTACAGACCCTGGAGACCTAGATGAATGCTCATGTGACTACCTAGTGGATTAGTGTATAAAATCTCTTAGCACTACATCACACATTCCAATCTTCATTAGTCTTTTTTTTACTTCTAATTCAGCTAACTAGTTGGTTTATATTAGTAGATCATAACCATGGACAAACTATACATCAATACTAATAAAGCAATTTACAAACTTGAAAACGGGATACTCATCTGTGAGTTAAAACCTGATTTAATTATAGACCTAAAAACCGCAGTGCATCTTGTTAATGAGCGAATAAAAATTACTGAAAATCATTCAATGCCTTTTTTGCTTGTTGTGAAAAATTACCTGCTACTTGATAAAGATGCCTTTGAGTATTTAGGTTCTAAGGAAGGAATTCAAAACCTGCAAGCGAGTGCCGTAGTTATAGACAGTCCTCTTCAAAAGCTTATTACCAATTTCAATCTTCTCTTTTATAAAAACGTTATCCCATTTAGAGTATTCAATAAAAAATCTGAAGCCAAACTTTGGTTATTTGAATTTGTAAAGGAAAACGAAAAAGAAATGTTCAAAGACCTATTGTCTTCTTAGGTCTCCATTCTTTAAAGCAGACAGAAACTTAGCCCAGGCAAATGGATTCATCAGACTGATGTTTTGTGCAGTTCCCATGCTTTGTAACCTTAAAGACTCTCTATTCATGGCGAAGCTAGCCGAGGAGGAACCGTCTGGCCCCAAAAAAGCTATTCTCTTTTTCATTTCCAAAGGATCTAAATTTCGCAGAAGTCGCGCTAAATTATCTTCACCTAGCTCTAAGGCTAAAAAATCATTCCTAAATGCTGATCTAGATGGCCACGGATAAACATTGACATTAGCCAGTCTTATCGTGTCTGGTGCTATTAACTGAACTATCGAGTGCATTTTATTCCCTAACTCTTCAGGTATTACATAAATCACATTTCGATACCCGACATTGGAGAATACTATAGTGTCTCCTTTAAATGCAGGCAGAGTGAAGAACCCTAAAACATTAGAGATTACCCCAGTATTATCTCGCTTTCTATAAACATTAGAATAAGGTACAGGTAAAAGACTATCTCCAGTAACTAACACTCCACTAAACTGGACAACCTCAGGACTTTTCAGGCTATCTAACGAAAAGTCATTCGATTCTTGCCCAAAGCATTGAGCTGAGTAACCCCATATCAGAATTAGAAGAAACGTCTTGATTTTTCGCATTGACACAAATCTAAGTGAAATAAATCACGTTTTGGCAATTGGAGAACGTTTCCCTACTCGTGTTTGTGCATTTTCTAAGTTAAATCCTGTTAAGTAGATTGAGTCTTAAATTCTGAGGTGAAATGGAACTCTATTTCTGGATAATTCTGACGCTCCATATTTAATATAAACTCAGAAGGGGCTAAATACACATCATTATTATCCTTATCCTTTAATATCTCTTGGTTCTTAATCCGAATAAACTCTGCTTTTTTTTCTGCATTGTCTGAAGTAATCCAACAGGCTTTGAAGTAATTTTTAGCTTGGAAGTCACATTTAGCGCCATATTCGTTTTCGAGTCTGTATTTTATTACTTCAAACTGAAGTTCTCCTACAGTCCCGATGATTTTTCTGCTTCCTATCGGCATTACGAATAACTGGGCCACTCCCTCATCTGTAAGCTGTCTAACTCCTTTTTCGAGTTGCTTAGACTTCATAGGGTCTTTATTAATTACTTCCTTAAACATTTCTGGAGAGAAACTTGGAATTCCTTGGAACATCATCTTTTCACCTTCTGTTAGAGTATCCCCTATTTTGAAATTTCCCGTATCATAAAGACCTATAACATCTCCTGGATAAGCTACATCTATCACACTTTTAGACTGTGCTAAAAAAGCAGCAGGATTAGGAAATTTAAATTTCTTTTCCAATCGAATATGCCTGTAGAAAGTATTCCTCTCAAAAGTACCTGAACAGACCCGTAAGAATGCGATTCTGTCTCTATGTCTAGGATCTATGTTCGCGTGAATTTTAAAGATAAAACCAGTAAACTTAGGTTCAGTGGGCAATACCTCTCTCGTATTAGTATGTCTAGGCCTAGGTGAAGGTGCTATCTCTATAAACTTATCGAGCATCTCCTGAATACCGAAGTTGTTTACCGCACTACCGAAGAATACTGGAGCTACTTTTCCTGCTCTATACTCCTCTACATTCAATGGGTCATATACTCCTTCTACCAATTCCACCTCAGTTCTCAGCTCTTCAGCAGCTTCCTCTCCTATCTGCTCTACTAGCCTCTCATCCTGCAAGCCATCTATAGAAACTTTGGTCTCAGCTATCTTCGTCTTATCGCCTTCGAATAAGTTTAAACTCTTGTCATAAATCTTATAAACCCCCTGAAATGTTCTGCCTATCCCTATAGGCCATGACATAGGTCTAACATTGATGGATAACTTCTCCTCTAACTCATCCAGTAAATCGAAAGCATCTCTACCTTCTAAATCCATCTTATTTATATAGACTATTACAGGTGTATCTCTCATCCTACACACCTCCATTAACCTTTCTGTCTGCGCCTCTACCCCTTTTACACAATCTATCACTAAGATTACACTATCCACTGCAGTTAACGTTCTGTACGTGTCCTCTGCGAAATCCCTGTGCCCTGGTGTATCCAATAAATTAATAAGCTTGTCTTTATAATGAAAAGCCATAACCGATGTAGCTACAGAGATTCCTCTCTGTCTCTCTATGTCCATGAAATCCGAAGCGGCACTCTTTTTTATCTTATTATTCTTAACAGCCCCTGCAGTTTGGATAGCTCCACCAAACAAAAGTAATTTTTCAGTCAGTGTAGTTTTACCAGCATCAGGGTGACTTATGATACCGAAGGTTTTCCTTTTTTCTATCTCTTGCTCTAGACTCATGACTGCTTTTTCAGAGAGCAAAAGTATGAAAGCAAATCATTACACTGAGAATAGTCTAACGATTGATTAAATTTGGAATAAATCAGATGATTATGAAAAGACTTTTCACTCTATTAGTTAGCGTTGCAATAGTTCTCCATTGCTACGCACAAGGCGCTCTAAATGAAATACAACTCGTAGAGTTCGTGAGTGGATATAGTGACCCAGTGGGAATATATAATGCTGGAGACAACAGGCTTTTTATCTTAGAACAAAACCAGTCTGATATAGAAATAGTGGACCTAAACGGAAACTACCAAGGTAAATTTTTAGACCTGTCATCCATAACATTAACAGGGGGAGAAAGAGGACTTTTAGGACTAGCTTTTCATCCAGAGTATGCTACTAATGGTAAATTCTATGTGAATTATACCAATAGCACATCTAACCCGATTACTAATGGCCAAACCGTAATAGCCGAGTATACAGTGAGCGGAGACCCTAATGTGGCTGATGCTTCTAGTGGAGTAACCTTACTGTCTATAAATCAAGATTTTTCGAATCATAATGGAGGACATATAGCCTTCGGAGCAGATGGGTATTTATATATCGGTACTGGGGATGGAGGAAGCGGAGGAGACCCAAACAATAGAGCGCAAGACACTAATTCACATTTAGGCAAAATGTTACGAATAGCTGTTCCTGGAGATGGCTCTTATTCTATACCGATTGACAATCCTTTCGTTTCTGATGCCTCTGTATTGGATGAAATATGGAGTATAGGACTAAGAAATCCTTGGAAATTTAGTTTCGATAGTCAAACCGGAGATCTTTGGATTGGTGATGTAGGTCAGAACGTAAAGGAGGAAGTAAATTTCGAACCTGCTGGCACAGGTGGTTTAAATTATGGATGGAGATGTAGAGAAGGTTTTTCAAGTTACAACACCTCTGGCTGCAACGGCCTTACGTTTACTGAACCAGTGGCTGATTATAGTCACTCCGCTGGTCCCTGTAGTATTACTGGAGGTCATGTGTATAGAGGAAGCGTCTATGAAAGCATGGTTGGACATTATTTTCTGACTGATTACTGTGATGGAAAATTTTATTCATTGTCACCAGACGGAAATGGAGGGTTTGACGAAACTCTTGTTCTTGAATCAAGTCAATTTGGTTTCGTGGCATTCGGTAATGACGTGACTAACGAGCTATATGCCGTAAATGTCAATGGGACGATCTATAAAATCACCGATCCATGCGATGGGCTTAGTGCCTCTTCTAGTTTTGATGGTGTTTCCCTTCAATGCACTGCTGCAGATTCTTATCAGTGGCTATTGGACGGTGCTCCTATCTCCGCTGCGAACAATTCTTCATACACCCCTGAGGATTCAGGTGTATATTCCTGTATAGTCACTGATGCTGGAGGATGTGAATTTACTACTACAGAATACATCTCATTGGTAGTAGGAGGTGTTTACTTAGAGGGATGTACAATACAGTGCTCAAGTAATTTTAATCCACTCGCAACCATTGATGATGGTTCATGCACCACTGATTGGTCTTGTGGTGGATGTCCAGGAGATTTTACTGGTGATGGATTCATAAACGTAAGTGACTTAGGCGGTTTCTTAGGCGTGTTTGGAGGTGAATGTGAGTAAAAAAAAGAACCCTTTCGGGTTCATTTTTTTAATTCATAAGTGGAGAATACCGGATTCGAACCGGTGGCCTCTTGACTGCCAGTCAAACGCTCTAGCCAACTGAGCTAATCCCCCCT
>Ga0209712_10004504_pt1 | contig 11060 bp, 11 predicted proteins | sample ArcOceMetagenome_FD_187443 | JGI IMG/M metagenome (GOLD analysis project Ga0209712, IMG submission 187443) | Marine eukaryotic phytoplankton communities from Arctic Ocean - Arctic Ocean - Greenland ARC118M Metagenome (SPAdes) (version 2) | ecosystem: Environmental > Aquatic > Marine > Oceanic...
AGGACCGGTATAATACTGGAGCTCATTATTACCCCAACCAGATACCCAAGAGCCATTTTCAGCATTAAAACCATTACCTAGTTGATAGGTAAATACATTTGGATCAAATAAATTATCAGTAAATTCTTCGATCCAATATTCAGTTGAATCATTAACTGGTGTTTTGCAGTATGAGTCTTTATCTTCATTATAGATACTAGTAACAGAAGAGTTGATAACCTCAACCATCAAGCTCTTTACAGCGCTTGATGTTCCGGATTGGCCCTTACACGTAAGTGTGAAATTATAATTCTTTGCAACGGATAGGCTTATGATCTCATTACCATTATTTGACTTAGAGCCTGTCCAGTCATTTGATGCAATGCAAGAAACGCTATTGGTTGTTGTCCAAGACAATGTTATTAAGGAGTTTATTTCAGCAGAATAACTTGATGATATAAAACTGCTAATTATAGGGTTTTGAACAGCTGGAGAGTTTACAGCAGAACCTCCCCCGCCGCCTCCACACGAAACAAGAAATAATAATGAAAAACAATATGCAAGCAGAGATTTTTTCATAAAGAGGTTTAGCTAGATTGCTATTAAGCAAATAAAAATAATTAACTACTTAGGAATGATAAAAGATTTTGTCATTTGTTTAATTTCTTTTCTCATAATTATTAGAGCAATTAAGTTGGGGAGAGTTACCAAAGGTCCAATAATATATGCAATATTCCAAACAACCTCTGTATCAATTATAGAAGCAGCGAAGAAACAAGCTACATAAACAAGCCTATACCAAATTACACTCCTTTCTCCAAATATATAAGCAGCAGATCTATCCCCATAATATGACCATGCAATTGCCGTAGAGAAAGCAAATAAAAGCAATCCTATTGCAATCAAATAACCTCCATATACTCCTAGCACTCCAGATTTAAATGCAGCAGCAGTCAATTCAGCTGAATGAATTAGCGACTTACCAGATAACTTAATTCCACTATTTTTAATATCACCGTTATTTACATACACTGTGCCAGTATATAAGGCCATATCTTCATCTAAGTTATGGAAAATAACGTCTTCAGCAATTGAGTTTTTATGAATAATTGTAAAATTATTATTTAGTGCAATACCATCTTCAACAAAGATATCACCAGTAAACTCTTTAACGTCTGAAGTATTATTATTTATAAAGTTTCTTAAGTTAAGAACATCGGTTTCGGCGCTTTCATTGTATTGCCCACTAACAAGGGTAGTAGAAGTTTTATCAAAAGTATTTTGGTGTTTTTCAGACCATGCTCCAGAAGAAAGGATTACTAAAGCGGTAATAGAACAAACAATAATAGTATCTATAAAAGGCTCTAATATTGAAACAATGCCCTCTTCAATTGGATCTTCTGTCTTTGATGATGCATGAGCTATAGGAGAAGAGCCCTGACCCGCCTCATTAGAGAAAGCTCCTCTAGCAACTCCTTTCTGGAGAGCTAAAGCAAAGTTAGCTCCAAGAAAACCACCAACAGCAGATGAGCCAGTAAAAACCTGTGAAAAAATTAACTGGAAAGACGGAATGATATTTTCATAATTATCTATAATAACAATCATCGAACCCGTAATATAAATAATCCCCATTGCAGGAACTAAGGCACTAGCAATTTTAGCAATTCTTTTAATACCGCCAACAATAACCAGCAATAATAAGACTGATAAAACAGAACCTGTGATAATAGGTTTTATAGAAAACTCAGAATCCATAACTTCAGCTATGTTATTAATTTGAGGCATATTGCCCGTTCCTATAGCAGTCAGCATCATTAAGAATGCAAAAACAACTGCAAGCCACTTCATGTTCATTCCATGCTCTATATAATGAAAAGGACCACCTGAAATAGACCCATCCGGCAGGGTTGTTCTGTACTTATGAGCTAATGAAACCTCAACAAATTTTGTTGTCATTCCTACAACCGCGGTTATCCACATCCAAAAAATTGCTGCTGGGCCACCTATCCATATTGCAAGACCGACTCCGCCAATATTACCTGTACCAACAGTTCCTGAAAGAGCTGTTGTTAGTGCTTGGAAAGGAGTTGTTTCACCTTTTGTAGTTTTTTTAATGTATTTACCACTTAAAACTTTCCACCCATGGGCAAAAAATCTAAATTGAGGGAAGCCAAGATAAAATGTAAAGAAGATACCCGTTCCAATTAATAGCATTGGAAACCATGGAGCGCCCCCAATATAACCATCGAGATTGATTAAAAAGTTATTAAATTCAACCATAATCTTTTACTTACTTTGATTCCAAGCATCAAGTTCGTTATAGCCGCCAATGGAAACACCATCAACCTTTATTTGTGGAAAAGTTCTTGCTGTGGGAAACATATCAAAGAATACATCTCTAGAGAAATCGAGATCTAACTGCTTATAAGTAAATTCAAGGCCCTCTCTCTCACATAAGGATTTTGCTTTATCGCAATATGGACACAAAGTTTTACCGAATATTTCTATCATAAAAAGCCTTATAAATTATTTAATTAATTATAGACATAAAAATCTTAAAAAGCATTTTATAAATTTCTATGCAATTAAATTTACACAAAACACATCAAAGTATAGACTGAATTTATTAACCCATAATTTAATAAAAAATGTCTTTATTCGATCTTAAAAATAAATCAATTCTAATAACAGGTTCATCGAGAGGTATTGGCAAGGCGATAGCTCACCAATCAGCAGTCCACGGAGCTAAGGTTATTATCTCCTCAAGAAATATAGATGCGTGTGAAGAGACAGCAAAAGAGATAAATGAAAGCATAGGTAAGGAAGTAGCATTTCCAATAGCAGCGAATATAAGCCATGAAGATCAATTAAAGAATCTTGTTGAAAAGACTATGGAAATATTGGGAGGTATTGATTCCCTTATTTGTAATGCAGCAACAAATACTTACATGGGCTCTATGCTCGATATGTCAAATGACCAATTTTCAAAGATTATGAATAATAATATCAAATCCAATCAAATATTATGCAATCTTTGCTTGCCTCATATGGTTGAAAAAAAAGATGGAACAGTAATTATAATATCCAGTATTGGAGGTATTAAAGGCAGCGCATTGCTTGGAGCTTACAACATATCAAAAGCAGCAGATATAATGATAGTTAAAAATATTGCTGCTGAATTTGGGTCTAAAAATATTAGAGCTAATTCAATAGCTCCAGGTTTAATTAAGACTGATTTTGCAAAAGCCTTGTGGGAAAATCCTGAAATATGTAACGAAGTTTTAAAGACATGTCCAATGAATCGAATTGGGGATCCTGATGAAGTCGCAGGTATAGCTGTAATGCTTGCTTCAAATGCTGGAAATTATATTAATGGGCAAACAATTGTTGTTGATGGCGGAACGACTATAGCCTAATTGACTGTTTTAGCTCACTGAATACATAGTTCAGCACATGAGACTCGTTAATGGATGAGACTTTATAAAAATCAAACCTGAGCTGGTTAAGATCGTTTATTACATTGGATATTTTTAACTTGTTAAACTCCGCATTGTTGAGTAATTTATAAGAGCCGCTCAGATCATTACTTGTAATCTTCGATTTCAATAGTATTTTTAGGAATTCAACTAAGTAATTTATTTTTTCAACAAGCTTCAGATCAAGGTCATTAACTAATTTTATGGACTGGGACTGGTCAACTTTGTTGTTTAAAAAATCATTAATAACCTCGATAAAATCTTTAAATTTATTCTGATCATTATTTCGAATATCCTCAAGAATATTGAATGGTGTCGCAAAACTTGGAAAATCTAAAGCCGTATAATCACTAATACCTATTTCTTCAAGCCAATCGTTAGTCTCCTCTGCGCTTATACTTTTTATGTTGATAATCTGACATCTGCTATAAATTGTTTCTTTAAAAACCTTTGGTCTGTTTGAGGTCATAATAATGTAAGAAAAAGAAGCTGGCTCTTCAAGAGTTTTAAGTAAAGCATTCTGGGCTGCCTCATTCATTGAATCTGCGTTATGAATTAAAACAACTTTATTTTTAGAAATTGATGGTGTTAAAGATAAAAATGTTATTACATCTCTATTTCCCTTTTCATCATCCCAATTCCCAGATCTTCTACTTATATCGTTAATCAAGACTTTATCTTTATCTAGAATATAAAGATCAGGATGATTTGAAGCTTCAATAAGACTCTTATGGTCAGCAATGTTTTTATCATTAGAGTTATTTAATAAAATGTCTGCTGCAATTTTTTTTGCAAGTATGTTTTTACCGATTCCTGAAGGTCCATTAATGATTATTCCATGAGGTAGATTTTTAAAATTTATAGAATTATAAGAATCTTTTAACCACTTACATTTATCGATAATCATAATATTTTATTTGTATATTCTATGATTTCTGCATTTACATCTTCTATGGTCTTAGAAGCATCCAAGAGCTTTAGTCTTCCAGGATTTAATTTAGCAACTTCCAAGTATCCTTCTCTAACATTATTAAAAAAGTCTAAACCAGATGATTCGATCCTGTCTTTAACATCATTGACCTTTCTTGAAAAACCATCCTCAACACTTATATCTAGTAAAAAGGTAATATCAGGCGCCGGACAATTAATAAAAGAGACAAGGCTAATAATAAAATCTAAAGAGAGATTTCTTCCATATCCTTGATAAGCAATGGAGGCATCATAAAATCTATCAAATAAAATAAAATCAAGATTAGACTCTAATACCTTTTCTTTGATCAGCTGAGCTCTAGATGCAAACATGAGCAAGAGTTCGGCTTCGTCAGCAAGCTCATCAGATGAGTTAAGCAGAATATCTCTTATTTTTTCACCTACGATAGTAGACCCTGGCTCTCTTAATATTTCAGTTTTCAAACCTCTGGCTTTCAGGTAATCATTGAGCATATTGATCTGTGTTGACTTGCCAACACCCTCTATACCTTCAAAACTTATAATTTTCATTAATTTAATCCTAATTTTTTAATCATCATTCGATGCTCTTTATACGTTTTTGAGAAATGATGTGATGTTGGGGAATCTGCTACAAAGAAAAGATATTCTCCGGGCACGCTTAAAACTGCCGCTTCAATAGATGAAATTGATGCAAAGGATATTGGTGTTGGGGGTAGTCCTTTTATCATATAAGTATTATGCAAATTATCCTTGTTAAGAATATCAGATTTTTTAATATCGCCATCAAAATTTGGCATTAACCCATAAATAATTGTTGGATCTGCCTGCAGTCGCATGCCTAAAACCATTCTTTGAAGAAACACACTAGCAATTATTTTCTTTTCAGGGTTATTTCCAGCTTCCTTTTCTATAATAGAGGCTAGAATAAGGGCCTCATACTTAGTCTTCAGAGGATTATCTTTAGGCTTAAGCAGCCATATACTTGATAGAAAATCGTCCAAGAGTTTATGACTGGCCTGTAGCACGTATGATGCAGACATTCCCTTCTTGTAGAAAAAAGTATCAGCAAGGAGTATCCCTTCTCTAAATGGGTAATCTGTATTAATACAATTAAGGTATTCGCAATCTTGAATAAAATATGATGATTCAAGACCTTCTTGCAAATCAAATATATTTGATCCTTCTTTTATATTAATTTTATGGCTTAATGTATTGCCTGTACTAAACAAATTTATCATCTCAGCAATAGATTTATTGGAAGCTTCATACTCACCCTCAACGAAAGATCTTATATTCATGGAGGATAGATGAACTCGAAAAAATATTTTATTAATAAGAGAATTAGAAGATATCTTATTAAATCCTGAATCCATTGATTCGCCCTTCTCTAAAATTATAATTGAATCATTGGAGATGTTAGTTGAATTTATAAATCCATTGTAAGGACCTATAAATGATAAAAGCATGACTGAAATAATTAAGATGGTTTTATAAAATATCATTTACTTATAATAAGTTAAAAAAAATTCCTGAAGATCATTTTTAAATGAATAACAGGAATTTTTATTTGTTGTTCTTTTAATAAAGAACTGGGTGTTGAGGTAAAAGCTACAAATATTAACTGTAGCCTCAACTTAGAAATTATGAACTGGCGTTAATGTAGGCTACTGCCTCATTGACTGTTGATATTTTCTCAGCATCCTCATCTGCAATTTCAAGATCAAACTCTTCCTCTAAAGCCATTACTAATTCAACTGTATCTAGAGAATCAGCACCAAGATCATCAACAAATGAAGAATCATTCTCAATGGTCTCTATTGAAGCTCCAAGCTGGTCGCTTACTATTTTCTTAACTCTATCTTCTATACTCATAAAATTTCCTTAATAAAAAAAGTAGGTAATTATACATCTTTTTAATGCATGAATAGAACCTAATTATTAATACATAAAAAGACCGCCATCAACAGATATGGTTTGGCCCGTTATGTAAGAGGCATCTTTACTCGCAAGAAAAACCACGAGATCAGAGACATCCTTAACATCACCCATTCTTTGAAGCGGTATGTCTTTAACTAGTATCGATTTTGCTTCTTCTGTTAGAAAAGCGGTCATATCAGTTTCTATAAAGCCTGGTGCAATAGAGTTAACAGTGATGCCTCTAGAGCCTATCTCTTTAGCTAAAGATTTTGTAAAACCTCCAAGACCTGCCTTTGCAGAGGAGTAGTTGACTTGTCCGGGGTTGCCCATCAAACCTGAAACAGAGGATATATTGATAATCCTTCCATATCTATTTTTGATCATATTCTTAATAAATACTTTAGTAATATTAAATGTTCCTGTTAGATTAGTTGCGAGAACGTTATCCCAATCTTCATCTTTCATTCTAAGAAATAATTGATCTGAGGTAATGCCTGCATTATTAATCAACACAGTTGGTAGTAGATCTTTTTCTTTAAGTAGCTCTGCGCAATCTTTAACTGATTCTCTACAGGTAATATCAAGCTTCATTGAAATCAAGTTACCAGAAAAATTATTATCAAATTTGAAGTCACTCCTGGAAGTCCCGATTACCTTGCATCCCATTTCAGCAAAATGAATAGCTATTGCTCTTCCAATTCCGCGTGATGCGCCAGAGACAAATACAACTTGATTATTAATATAATTCATAAAACTCTTCTTTAAAATTATTGCTAGATGTTGATAAAATATTATCAAGACCATTGGCTTTTGCCAAGCCTGATAAAACCTTACCCGGACCGCATTCAATAACAATACCGTTAAACTCTTTTATCAAGTTCATAGTGTCGATCCATTTCACAGGGTAAGTTAGTTGGCTTGTTAATTTATCAACTAGATTTATAGATGATGATTCAATAGACGCATCATAATTATGAATTATAGGAATGGATGGTTCGTTGAAATGAATTGAGCTCAATTCAGCTAGCAAACTTTCAGATGCCGCTTTCATTAACATGCAATGAGAAGCAGCTCCTACCTTTAACTTAATACATCTTTTAGCACCCGCCTCTTTGCAGCGATCAGCAGCAATTACAGCAGCTTCTTCATTTCCTGCAATTACAATTTGATTTGGTGAATTAATATTAGCTGGGGAAACTACGAGACCAGTTGCAATTGATACTTCATTGCAAATATCTATTACAAATGATAAATCTAAGTTAAGAATTGCAAACATGGATCCTTTTTCAGAAGACTCCATAAACAAGCCTCTTTTATGTACAAGAGAAATAGCATCTTTTAACTTAATGGAATCAGCTGCAACTAGCGCTGAATATTCACCCAATGAATGTCCTGCAATAATATCAGGAAGTGTATGTGTTAATGAAAGAAATTTTTTATAGTGAAGATAGGATGTTGCTAAAAGAGCTGGCTGTGTAATAGATGTTTTCTTTAAGAGGTCTTCTGGATCATTTTGAATGATGTCAATTAGATCAAAGGGAAGTTCAGTTAAAGCTGGTTTAATAGAAGCGATATCATCATGACAAAAATCGTTGAGCATCCCAACTGATTGAGAGCCTTGACCTGGAAAAACTAAACTTATATGCCTAGGCATAATTAAGCTGAAGTTTCTTCTACCTCTTTCTCTTTTTTCCTTAGATCTATAACTAGTCTTCCTTTGTAAAAACCATCTTTTGTCATTTGATGACGAGCATGCTTTTCACCAGAAACTGGATCTATTGATAGAGTTGATGCTGTTAGAGAATCATGAGATCTTCTTTGACCTCTTCTAGATCTCGTAACTTTACTTTTTTGTACTGCCATTTGTTAACCTTAAAAAAAACGTATCCTATCAAAATTATACAACTATTGGTAGATATTTTTACTTTAATAAGTCTATTAAATCGTTAAATGATGTATCTAATTGAGCTTCACATTTAATCATTTCATTATTTTGATCTACAAAACATATTTCTGAAGAGTGAAGCGCCATTCTTTTAGAGCTTTTTAGCAAACCACTTCTATTAAAAGTTCTGTCGCCATACTTATCATCATTCACAACAGGGTGACCTATATGCTCTGCTTGAACTCTTATTTGATGAGTTCTGCCTGTATAAATCTCCACCTCTACCAAAGAACACTCATTTAATTTCTCAAGTGGTTTGAAGAAAGAGGCTGAATCTTTACCCTCTGGTGATATCGTGGACTTTGTTTGCGTGTCATAAGATTTTTCAATGGCCACATCAACTTTCATTGCATTTTTAAGATGGCCTTTTAATATAGTTACATACTTTTTTGTAACTGATTTAGCAACAAGTGCAGTATTAAAGTGTCTATTTGATAGTTTATTCTTAGATAAAACTAAGCAACCAGAAGTTTCTTTGTCTATTCTGTGACATAAATCTATAGAGTCATCAAACATTTGTCTAAAAACATCAATAACGCCATAAGAATTATCTGTGCCGCCATGAACCGCTAGTCCAGCTGGCTTGTTTAAAACTATATAATTAGCGTCTTCATAAATAATCCTTTCTCTAAGAGTTACTAGCATTTTTGAAGGTATAATAACTTTACGGTCAATTGATTCGGAATTTTCTAGATTTGGAGGTATTCTAACCATATCACCAATTTCTAACTTTCTGCTTGGCTTTACTCTTCCAGAATTAATCCTTAACTCACCTTTTCTTATAATGTTATAAAGTTTAGATTTAGGAACATTTTTGTATAAAGAAAATAAGTAATTATCCAGCCTTCTCCCGGCATCATCCGCGGTGATTTCAATTTTTTTGACAGTCATGAGGCAAATCTATAGTATATACAGCTAAATAACTAGAAAAATCTAGTTAAATTTTTAAGAAAGATAAATACAACAGTTATACAACAACCCGTTAATGGGTTAATCAGCAAGCAATTTATAATAAGACTTACTGATAGAAGCTTCAAATAGCGCGCTGCTGACTTATCTTCCTATATATAGGGAGAATCAAATGAAAAGAATTTTAATCAACTCGTCATATAGTGATGAACTAAGAGTGGCTCTTGTAGATGGGGCTAAGTTATATGACTTAGACACAGAATCACCTGACAAAGTACTTTTGAAAGGAAGTATATTTAAAGCAACTGTCTCTAGAGTTGAGTCTAGTCTTGATGCTGCTTTTATTAATTTTGGATCGGAGAGACATGGCTTTTTACCATTGAAAGATCTTTCGAACGAATATTTTAGTAAAAACTCTGAAGGAAAATCAACCTGTACTTTGAAAGAAGGCCAAGAGATTATTGTTCAAGTTACTAAAGAAGAAAGAGGAACAAAAGGTGCAGCCCTTACTACTCAAATTGGTTTAGCTGGTAGATTTATAGTTTTAATCCCAAACTCATCTAGATCGGGCGGGATATCACGAAGAATTAACGGTGAAGAAAGAGATCAAATTAGAGATGCCTTAAGTGCTCTTGATATTCCAGAAAACATGAGCGCTATTGTTAGAACTAATGGCTTGGGTAGATCTACTGAGGAATTAAGCTTAGATCTTGCTTACCTTTTAGCTCTTTGGGAAGAAATAGATAAAACTATCCCTGATGCTCCTAGCCCTGCACTAATATATCGTGATGATAAATTAATAGTTCGTGTTGTTAAGGATTACTTTAAGGATGATATTGAAGAAATACTTATAGATGATGAGGCTGTATATAAGGAAGCTTTAGAATTTATATCTGCAGTAATACCAGATCATGTTGAAAAAGTTAAATTATATGATGAGGAAATTCCTTTATTTAATAGATATCAAATTGAATCTCAAATTGAATTAGCCTTCCAAAGAGAAATATCTCTTCCTTCAGGTGGTTCCATTGTTATAGATCCAACAGAAGCAATGACAGCCGTTGATGTAAACTCAGCAAGATCTACTAAAGGTAAAGATATTGAAGATACTGCTTATAAAACAAATCTTGAGGCAGCAAGAGAGGTTGCTAGACAACTAAGACTTAGAGATGTTGGTGGTTTAGTAGTTATAGATTTTATTGACATGCTAAATACATCTCATCAAGAAAAAGTTGAATCTGCTTTTAGGAAAGCTGTTTACTCAGACAGGGCTAGGGTGCAAATTGCTTCTATATCTAAATTTGGATTACTCGAAGTTTCAAGACAAAGGTTAAGACCATCATTAAATGAATCTTACGATATTGAGCATGTACTAGTCAGAGGTCCTAGATCTTTAGGTCAGTCAATTCTAAGAATTATAGGCGAAGATTCAGCAAAAGATAATACAGGCGAGATTCAGGTCTATGTTCCATCCGATGTAGCAAGCTATCTTTTAAATGAGAAGAGATATGACATTATCAACATTGAGAAATCAAATAATATAAGAGTCATGATCATTGCTGATCCTTATAAAGCTAGGCCTTATTATAAAGTTGTAAGAGTAAAGTCATCTGATATGAAAGATGAAGATTCTTATAAGTTAACACCAGATAGCCCAGAAGCAAATACTGACTGGAGAGATGATAAGAATAGATCCAAAGGAATGAAGCCTTTAGTTGATAAAATTAAACCACCTAAGATGCCTAAAAAGAAAAAAGAAGGCTTGCTTGGATGGATAAAAAATATTGCAGGTATTGAGACCGAAGTGAAGCCTAAGCCAAAACCAGCAAGATCAAATAATAATAATAATAATAGAAATAGAACTAGAAAACCTAGGCCGCAGA
>Ga0209712_10004506_pt1 | contig 11057 bp, 1 predicted proteins | sample ArcOceMetagenome_FD_187443 | JGI IMG/M metagenome (GOLD analysis project Ga0209712, IMG submission 187443) | Marine eukaryotic phytoplankton communities from Arctic Ocean - Arctic Ocean - Greenland ARC118M Metagenome (SPAdes) (version 2) | ecosystem: Environmental > Aquatic > Marine > Oceanic...
GAAGGACGAATTTGAAACCGTATTCGTACTATTCACAACAACATCACTCCAGCCCAACGCCACCGCGGCCGCTTCACAGTCTGCAACACTCGTAATCGTACTCCCACCAGGCAGATTCGAACACTGCTCGCTCGTCTTATTTTGATACACATCCTGACCAACTGAAGTTGTGCATTCGTATCCTGCGGGGATAACTCTACAGAGATTGACGTCGTTAGCAGACTCAGCGTCATCAACACCACCCATTCTCTTTCTATATGTCCCTATTGGACACTTAGCAAAAGAATTACACCCATCCATCCACGCCCCGACAGCTGCTTGGACAGTCAAGTTATGTGGTAAAAGAGCACCATATGAGGAAGTTGATGTTTCAATGTTGTTGTAATAATCATTCTTGGGGGCGCTGAAGCAACCATAACCACTCTCGATTTTGGTACATTGTCCGGTGTCTTCCGTATTGGAGTAAGATCCTCTCGGGCAATTTTGACAAGACATTGCGGAGAGAGCGCCGTTGATGTCATCATGGGATGTAAGTGCTGATAGAATGGCTGCCGTTACTGGGTACCCTTGTCCTATAGAACAGTTCCCAATGTGACATGCAGTTGTGCTGCCGGGCGCGTTCTGGACTAAGGGCAGTTGACACGGCTTGCACACTTGATTATTCCATGAATTTTCTTGGAAATACATTCCGTACCCAGCATTGCATGTGTCACAGGCAATGTTTGACGTATAACCGCCACACACTGACACCCCAGACCCCACACCACCGTCACAAGTGCAGGTCTCTGCTACACATTTCTCACTCGATATGACTATCAATCCATTAAGATTTTTGTCGGCCATTTGTGCAAACTGCATTGGCCGATCGGCGTATGGGTCGGACGGATCCGAATATCTGAAGTAACGATTATATCCCGAATTTCCAGGCACGTAAAACCGTGATTGACCCCTGAATCTCAGATCACTGCAAATTCTAACCTCGTTGTAAGTGTCGACGTACAATCCTACAAAGGAGGTGAAGTCCCGTGTCGTCGCGTAGTCCCAAGTCTCCTGATTACTATTAGGCCTTTTGCGCCATTTAGGGATTTTACATGGAACCCTTTCTTTTTTGGCAATAGTCGAAGCGGTGTACTGTACGGCGGAGGATGAAGCATTATTGTAGATCAGTATATCCCCGTAAGTGTTGGCACTTTTATAACAACCAACCGGATAGGTGGTCGAATCTGATTTAGGTATCGCCGTACGTGTTTGGCCATTCTGCCCGAACCAACCCAACTCCTTCGCTGCCCGTTCACACTCAGCTATATTCGTAACCCCTGTCCCTTTGACCTGTGCAGTTATGTACTCGTCATCTTTACAAGTTGGAGAGTTAATGGTAGCGGCGGTGGCAACGCCATACATGTCACAATATAGGGGGTTAACAAATGTAGCGCCAGTGTTGTCGTAGTACTGATCGATATAGACATCCCTCGTCATCCACATTTCATAACCGAAGATTATATTCCAATCAAAGTCTGTATCGGGATCAAAGCTCCCGTCGTTTACATTTTGTGAGTAAAAATTTTTTAATTTTCTTTCAGTATAGAGTCCAGTGGGAGGCGTGACATAATATTTCATATCAGATTCCCAGTCGTTATAGCCAAAAGGGCCACCACTGAGAATCTGTTTAGCCGCGTACGCTTGACCGGTTTCTTTTTTCTGGCAACCTATATTATACTGTCCCCAATTTTGACCATCCCCCGAGGTGTAGTCATCATATTGTTTTTTTGTATAGGTACCATAAGTCATTCCACTTCCACCCCCTTCAGGAGGGTAATTCCTAGAATAATCAATGGCACCAAAACTACTGCCACCAGGTCCGTTGTTAGTAAACGGGTTAGAGGAAGGGGCACCAAAGGGATTACAGGGAGGGCTACTGCAACCAGGCACCAGACCACTGCCAGTGCTGACGGCGGGTGTATATCCAGGCATAGAATAATCACCAAGGATGGTATTACCATAGGTATCTGTGGTCCGATCTCGGACCATCAGATCAAAATGATCAAATCTAACTAGCAAACCATCTGCACACTGTTGGCACCCTGTGGCCGCCGCTACATCTGAGTACTCGGGGGGGACCACCATGGTTGGGCATACCTTAAATTGTACACTCCCACTGGCGTCAGTGTATTGTCCTGGTACTGTATCAATACAGCTGGCTTGCCCATTCAATCCCTGATAAGTCCCGGCATTACATTGTATGTCCTGTATCATGCCGTTGTTATTTACGTAATGTCCGGCCCTAGCTAAAGTACATCCAGTAGGATCCAATGATCGCTGGCCCTGGGCCACGTTGCACGCAGTCATTTCGGGTGTCCCATAGCCATGTAGATTGCTACAGTAGTTGGAATCATCGGATCCAGAGTAAACACATGGAGGACCATCCATGGGCATGGTACCCATGGAAACTGTATATCGGTTCATATCATATCCACATCCTGTCTGAGACTTGAGTAGGGTCAACAAGACGTCTTGGGATGTTCCAGTTGGCATGGCTTGGACATTTCTAGTCGCTGAATATGTTCCTGCTAAGCATTTTGCGCGGCCAGTCTGATCTACTTTTGCGTAATATCCTGTGCCTGCATATGTGCAGGCTGTAGCTGAACCGGTTGAGTACTTTCCACTTTGACATTTTATGCATTCTGTGTCAGTTGAGGTGGTTCGGGGGAAAGTAAGAGTGGTTGAATCACCATACTGTCCAGCAGGGCAAGCTGTGCAGATTATGTCCCCAGAATCGGTGATGTTGCCAAAATCACCAACGTCGCAGATTCCTTGTTGACACGATTGGCTGGCATCACTGAAACCGTGTCCTGATTTACATTGAACTTTGATGATGTTGGGGTATATTTGGCGGAAGATACTTGTTGTTACTGACTGATTATTGAAAACAATACCTTCAATTCCAGTGGCCAAGCAAGTGTCGTCGCTACCCGTTGCATTCACTGGAGAAATGACGTTATCCATATAGTCGTTAATCAACTTTAAGTTGTTGTCTGGTACAAACGTAAAGTTGTTGGCTACATCTTCCAGTAACGCATGCAATGCTAAAGCGTCGCTGACATTGTTTGGCATCGTAATCGCACTTGCAGTGATTTCGGTGTTGCCGTCTGCTTTGTACGTCTTCACGAGGGTGCCATTTACTTTGTTATTGTTGATCAACCATTTTGTAGCAGTGACAACCGTTTGAATTTCGGCCCGGCAAGAATCCCTTTGAGTGACGAGTGACGCATTGAGGTTGGTTGTACCAGTTGCCGGCAGGCCAATAAGTTTGTATTTTGTCAAAACCGTTTCCGCAATAATTCCAAACAATTTTTTGTTTGAAGCGTATTGGTTATTTTGATTATTTTGGATCTGTGTGATATAGTTTCTAACCGATACCTCTTTTTCCAATATAGTATTTCTTGCTGTCTTCGCCACCCCCTTTGCTGTAGCGAGGAAGGCAAGGTTTCTAGTATTTCGGACCAAAATGGCATTTCGGGCTTCATTGCATTCCTCAGTCGTTCCAAATGGATACTGAGTTTGACACGTGGCCACATATGTGTCATATGTGGCTTTGTTGTCAATAGCTACCCCCGTTTGGTAATCGTCTTTGAGACCAACTACAGGGTTAGGTCCTGGCATATAAGGTCCCTCCAGACAATACATTTCGTAATCTCTTAACATGGCATCCAGCATCATTAAATTTTGGTTAATAAGTTGCGTCTCAGGTCTGATGTTGTTCGCGACGCTTGTATCTAATTCATTTAACAAAACTTGAGTGTTTGCGAACATAACATCGTATGTGCTGGTCCTGTCGTAACCAAGCATTCCGGCCACCTCCACAAACTCTTTGTTGAATGTATTGTGTAACATACTAATGCAGACAGCAACCACATCATTTTTTTCTGGCCATGGTTGAGTGCATTTAATGTAAGTATTGTCATACAATGGTAATTCATGTTTTGTGAGGTTAAAGGATGCACCGTCCCAATAATTGCTATTTGCAGTGACCGCGTTATAGTAGTAGTCATCACATGGATAGTTAGTCCCCAAGTTGGTATTGTCCGATTGGCATTGTGTGGCAGCTGCAGAAAGGCAAGCTTCATTGTCAGGTTCCGATCCACTCGCACTCGCACCGTAACCAGGGTTTTTGGAGTTGAAGTTGCGTACTGCTGTTGCGTAGATACCTGTGTAATTGGTGGCGGCCCAGAAACTATCGTAAGCGTCTTTGTTTCGAGAATATTCGGCCAACGTTTGCAGATCCAAAATCGCAATTCCTTCAAAGTCACTGACGGCGGTCCAAAGATTTTGAATTTCCGTTGATATGCGCGCTGTGGACTTTGTTACATCTTCTCGTGTTGTGTCATTTCGTTTAAGCCCGTCAATGTCTTGTAACACAATCGTTAAATCGAGATTGATGGATGCGATGTTGCGTCGTATGTCCTCCAAGACATCGGTTTTAACCTCGCTGTATAACTGTGGTCGTGTCGGGCGTTGGAGAATGGTTGGCAGCGTCCTGCTTACGTTAGTCAATGTATCAGCGCCGTTGTCACTTTTGCATGCATTGCAGCTTACTGAGCGGGCAGATATCTTATCAACAATATCTGGTTCCCAGTAAGTTCGTGGGATATAGTCCCAGTAATCAGCTTCCCAGTTATCTGCATAATGGATGGTCCTAGTATATGTTACGATATCGTTTGTGGCGGCCACAATATCATTTTCTGCAAATTGTTGATTATTTTTAGCTGTACCTTGCATTGCTTTAGCCTGTGTAATGACAGATTGAACTGGATTGTTGCTTGTTTCTTCAGTCTTCAGTGTATGTGTGGCCGTCTGCCAAGCAAAGAGGGCAGTGTTTCTGGCAGTTGTGGCGTCTGTAAGATCTGATTGACTGGCCGTTTCTGCGTTCACAGCGTTCGATTTTGCAGATGCTGAATCAGATATTCCACTCTGTCCCTTGTACTCATTCTGAATCCAAGTTCTGACTGTACCAAGCATGGTCACTTCCACGTTTGCAGCGTAAAGTTCGTAATTAGCGTTTTCTAAACGTTTTTTGTTGTCATTATCAGCAAGAAGATCATACAGAACCTGGGCCTCGTCTTTTGCGCGCTGCTTCAATTTTAACATATTCTGAGCGATCACAAGGTCTTCCGTCCTGAGATTGTTAGCCGCTGTTTTTCTCAATGAATCTGACCGAGTATAATCAACATTTTCGAAACATTGTACACAGTCTGAGTCACCTGGCGCCAATCGTCGACTTGCCAATGTTCTTCTCCTTGGGAGAATTGGAGAATTTGTGAGAGTATTGAGTGTGTTAAAAATGGTATCAAAAGCACTCGTGATGGTTGCGTTGATGATTGTGTCGTTTTGCAAAGTCTGATTGACAATATTGTCTAGTGTTGTTTTGAGTACTGGCAATTGTGTTCTGAGGGGTTCGACTTCTGCGGTGAATGCTTCGATTTGTTCTCTGACTTTAGCGGCTGCTGTGAATGTTTCGTATGGAACAATGAGATCTGTGTCTGTGGATGTTATAAGGAGATAATGGTTGGCGGCTGCACCTGAAATATCGTCTAGAATGTTTCCATCTTCTGCGGTGGTCAATTCTTTCCGAATGGCTTTCCATATGAGAATATTATCGGTGATGACTTTTTGCTTGGTGGATTGTGCCAGTTCGGTATTGAAAACAGCTTCGTCGATGTATTTTTTGAAGAGTACGAATGGGTCCGGGTAGACGATTCCTGCTGAATCTGTTATGGTTGTGAGCCCGAATTCTGTGAGCCAGTCGACCAGACAAAAAGATCTATCAACAGAGGTGGTGGTGCCTGGGTTGGTGTAAGTTTCGCCGGTGTATGTGAGAAATCCGCTTTCAATGGATTGTATCGGATTACCAACAAACGGGTCATTTAGTAGGACTCTTTTGTCGTTCTGTGAGTCAGCAACGTCCCATTTGTAAGACATTTGTCTGAAACTGAGTTCACTCGATTCTAGTTTTCCGGCACAGAAACTTTCAGCGATGGTCGGTTGTGGTGAGCATGATTTTGTTGTCTCGCAAGCATACGCGCCCATACCTTGTTCTCCTGTTTCGTATTCGAGTCTGTAAATGACTTCGTAAAGTTTTGGGAATGGCATACAGTTACCTCCTTTGTTCGATATCATAAGTTTGGACGGATCTGTGCTTGTTGTCGAGTCTGCATTGACGATTCTTCCGCACGACGTGTCAACATCTCCAGGTAATGTGTTTGCAATGTTGTCAACAATTCGTTGTCTTTTGAGATGGAATTGTGTGTGATCATCGTCATAGATTTTGATGCGTCCAATTGTAGCGGCTGGCAGTAGTGATTCAAGTACCGATTTCCATGGACCGCGAGAACCCCAAGATGCGATGTCTCTGCAATATGATCGTACAGAAGTTGGCATTTTATCGCATTCCGCTAGAGTTGCTTCTGAGTCAGCGACGGAGAGGTAGATGTCGTCTTTTTCAATGTCAATGCGTGTTTCGTTGCCGTCTGTGTTTAATTCGAGTTTTCCGTTTCTGCAAAAGCATTCCGATCTTGGAATGAACTGACCATCTCTGGATAGTTTGTTGAGGTCCCCGAGATCGAGTGATTTCCGATAACAGAGTGGTTCTGGCTCTGATCCTGAGTCTTCATCTGTGGCGTATTCGATCTCTCCCATGGGACATCCTTCAATTTCTTCTTCTTCGATGAATGGGAAGAGATCCATGGTAATCGGTCTGAATGCTCTGAAAGTGTCTGCAAGTCCTTGCAAATAAGTTCTCGATGAGTGAATTTCCTTTTCCCAGTATGCAATGGATTCTTCAACGTTCAAATCTCTGAAAGCACTAACTTGTGCATTTCCGTTGAGTGCGGCAAAGAGATTTCTAAGCGTTGTACATCCGCCCGATTTACATCCAGTGAAGTATGCAAAATCAGTGGTCTGTACGGCTGATATTTGTGAATTCAATGAGTATCTCGTGACACGTCTGATGGCATTGATTTTGGTCTTCGTATCGTCGATGTTTTCGTCTTCTTTGTCGTCTCCAGGTGCGACATCATTGCATCCAGTGACGGCAGCTGTGTCCACACGACAAATACCGTCTTCTTTTTCTCCGTCGTTTGTATTGATTGTACATTTATTTCCACAATTCGCTGAGTCGAATCCTACACAATCTCTGAGGAGCTCGTACCAAGAATCGGTACTGGATCCATCGCACACAACTGCCGAACTATTCTGGTATGCAACCATGTTGGCCGTTCTGGCCTCTAATACCACAGTATTGGCATTGGCGCTACAAAGGTCTCGGTGTTGAATTTGGTAACCAGTGGCACGAATTTCGTTGGAAAGTGTAGCTACAACAGATCCTTCTTGACAGTTGTTAATGCCACATTGTTGACGGTCGTACTTCACCTGGTCGTTGGCGTTTTCCACTATACCCCACCCGTCATAGTCAATCAAGCGTGCACCTTCTACGTTGAACTCGCTTGGCATTGTATCGCTGACAGTGAACGGTCCGAGATTGTTTTCTTGCGTACTTGCACCACAGAAAACAATGCCTTCGCGTACAAATCCGTCGTCGTCTGCAAATGCGGTGAGTGAGGCTCTTATTTTTCCAAAGTGTTGTCTTAGGCCCTGCGCCACTTTTTTTCTGATAAGTCTGGAGGCATCGTTGATTGCCAGTGTCTTATTCGTGTGAACATCTAGCCCTTCGTAATTGGTATATCCCCGGTAATCTGGGGCTGTATAATTTGAAACTGGGGCAATGTCCTTAGCATCTTGGCTAGTTAAAACTTTATGAGGGGTCTTGTAAAAACGCCCCTCGCTAATAGAAAATAACATGATTACGCACAATAAAATGTGTTGAATCATTTCTATGTTCTCATCTCTCACCCTTTATATACAGTTTTTTTTTACATTGAAACAAATTCAATACTGTGAACATGATTAAATATATTATCGATTATTTGTTTTTTTTTTAAAATTTTAAATTTTAAGGAGTATCAGGTTGATGTTCGTCGACCCAAATACGCATATAATGTTTTCCCGCGGCGGCACCTAAGTGGTCTACCACCGTCCCAGGTATATTTGTGGTCAATTGCTCTTCAATATATCCCCACATTACAGCGTTCTCTTCTCTCACTTTTGTTTTCGCTGCCTGGGCTAATTTTGTATTGAATACAGCTTCTTGGATTTCTTCTCTCAAAAGAATGTACGGATCTTCAAAAATTGCACCATATGCATCTACACGGCCAACATCCCCACCAATCTGGTAGATCCAATGTGGATGGCAAAATTCAGCAGGTCCGCCACCTACGCTCGCTGTACCATTGATTAAAAAGCGGTCAGTATAACGCTGAGACTCTGGATCGTTCGACAATGAATGTGTTTCGAACCAATTTAGGACCAAATCTTCATATTTGGGGGTAGGTTCATCGGCAACAGCAGCGCCATCCCACTTGTATGCCAATTGTCTGAACGAAAATGAATTTTCAGAGAACGTGCCTTCGCTACAGTACAAATTTTTGAACATGGTTACGTTATCTTTCGTGTTATCTCCGTTCTCATATGATCCCATTGAGCGTTCACCGGTCTCGAATTCAAGCATGTACAAAATATCTTGCATTTTTGCAAATGGAGGACAGTTTCCGCCCCGGTTGGACCGTTTTACTTTGAGTGGATCACTAACAGACTCCGAATCGGCATTGACGATTCTTCCACATGAGGTATCTAGTGCTAATGGCAATGTTTTTGCGACATTACTGACGAACTTGTCTCGTTTAATGGACAAATCACTAGACGTGGAGTAAGTATAAATCTTAATACGAGATTTAGTTGCAGCGGGCTCCAGTGATCTTAAGGTCTGTTCCCAAGACGGTTGGTCTCCCCATGCCTGAATCTGTTTACAAAAAGTATAGGCAGACACAGGCAATGTATGGTTGTCACAGGCAAAGCTGTCATCCGTTGCTAAATACAAGTCATCTTGTTCGACTTTTGAGAACTGATTGGGATCTAGAATCGTTTCGTTATTACCTGCGCCACCCGTGTACTTGCCAAGTCTGCCGTTTCTGCACATGCAGTGTGCTCTGGAAAACGACTGACCTGTTTGATCCATGGTGTTCAATTTGTTAGCATCCAGACTTGTCTGGTAGCAAAGTGGTTCCTCCGCTGTTCCTGTCAAATGATCTTCAAATTTTGTTTCTCCCATGGGGCATCCTTCGATCTCCTCATCCTCAATATATGGGAAAATTTCAAGGGACATCTCTCGGAAATTTGTCAAGCGATACGCGAAATCAGTCAAGTAACCCTTAATTGTTCGAATTTCGTTGAGCCAGTGCTCGCCTGCTTCTTCGATTCCTAAATCGCGAAAAGCATTGATTTGCGTATTTCCGTTCAAAGCAGCAAAAACGGAACGTAATGAATTGCAACTGCCTGCTTTGCAACCTGTCACATATGCATAATTAGTCGCTTCCACAGCTAGTTGTGTAAGGCCGTAAGCGGTTGCACGACGAACGGCATTCACGACTGCCTTCGCACCTTGTAACGGTGGTGCAATTTCTTGCGTTGCTTTCGCTGTATCACAGTGGTCTGATAAAGCGTTTGTCAATGATTCTTTAGCATAACATGTGTTTTCACGCTCAAAGAATGTACAACTGCCTTCACAAGATGCATTCCTAGTGCCGAAACATTTAGAATTGCGCTCGAAAAAACGACCGGTGGAGCTCGCGTTATTGTTCTTACTTTCACATGACCGTTCGAACCGGGAACACGGGTATGGCTGCAGCGTCATTGCAAAGACATCTGGTTCTCGAATATACGAGGTAGCTGAATTAATCAGTGCATCACAAATATCTTGGTGATGAATGTTGAGACCAATACCACGGACAATTCTGGCCAAAGATCCGACAACCGAATTTTCATCACAGTGATCGATCATAACATTGTTTACAATGCTAGAACAAGTTTTTGTCTCATTGAATTTATCAGAATCACCGACACCATCAGACTCAATCAGTACACCAGTCTCAGATTTGTAATCGTCAGGAACGACGTTCGGAAAAAAACTAGGGGCACCACAGTATGCGATACCGGAGCGTACAAATCCTTCATCGTCTGCAAACTGAGTAAAACTTTGTTTAAATGTAGTAAACTGTTCTCTCAGGCCATCCACCAACATTTTGCGGACAAATTTCTTTGTAGCATCGACGGCGTGGTTATAGGCATCAAAGGAAATATGAGGGACATCCGCTGTTTTATTATACCCGGTCGTGTAATGCTTTGTATTGTTCACAATATCGACTGCATTCTGCGATGTAAGCATGTTTGGCTCAGCCGTTGCACTGACTACTAAGAATGCAAATATAATCCATTTTGTGGACATGTTTATTGTAAGTGGACCCATCGTTCTTATATAGTGTATAATTTAAAAAATAGCTAACGTTAATATTTTAGTTACAGTCAAACTACATAGTTATTTAATTCATTTAATCCTCGTTAAAATATTGAGTATAGTCAACATAGTCTGCCTCATCATCTTCGTCGGTTTGGACGACTTTCATAAAGTGCTTGGTTGCTGCATGTGCTAAGGATGATAACATATTGCCATCTTCAGGGGTTGTTAACTGTTGCTCGAGGACATCCCACAGCTCAAGGTTATCAAGGATGACCTTTTTCTTGGAGGAAATGGCAATCGCAGTATTCCAAATCGCTTCTTCGATTTCTCTATTGTACAATAAATAAGGGTCTACGTACTCGTCACCGAACGCATCATAACGGGAACTTGCACCGCTGAAATCACCAATCCAATCAATGTAACAAAAAGAACGATCTGGAAGAGAATAACGCTGATTCTCAGGGAAGGCGCCAATCGTCGTCTCATGGTCAAAATAGTTGTAAGGAACTGCATTAGAGCCGTCAGGGCGGAATTCTTTGGAAGTTTGGTTGCTGGCAGTGGTTGCGGCATACCGGGGATCAGACGAGCCACCCTGAATGTGATCCCACAAATAAGACATCTGTCTAAACGTAAACTTTGAATTCGTGTGAGA
>Ga0209712_10004507_pt1 | contig 11056 bp, 13 predicted proteins | sample ArcOceMetagenome_FD_187443 | JGI IMG/M metagenome (GOLD analysis project Ga0209712, IMG submission 187443) | Marine eukaryotic phytoplankton communities from Arctic Ocean - Arctic Ocean - Greenland ARC118M Metagenome (SPAdes) (version 2) | ecosystem: Environmental > Aquatic > Marine > Oceanic...
CACAAGAAAAGAGGAATTAAGATGCAAAGTTTAATAGACAATCCACCAAGGTTTTTAAGAACAGAAGATCAGTTCTCTTATTATAATGAAATAATTGATTTGTTAGCTGAACATCAAGTTCCTATTACAACCCAAGACACTTTTAGCATAGGTGTTCTTGCTTTAAACTTATCGTTATTGGATGAGTGTGCTGACAGTATAGCCGAGGAAGGTATGCTAATGAAAGTACAGGGTGATAGGCATGAAATATCAAAAGTAAACCCTGCAGTTGCTCTGCAAAAAGAAGCGCAAACAGCCATAAGATTTTATTGTAAAGAGTTTGGTATGTCACCTAATAGCAGGGGTAAAGGATTAATGGTAAAACCTTTGTCTGGTGATAAGAAAGATGGGTTTGAGGATCTATGAAAAAAGCAATCCTTATATTGATAGCGATTTTATCTTTTTACTCAGCGTTTGCTGTTGATTATTATTTAGATGGGTACTGGTTTCAATTACCTACCATGATCTTGCTTTCAATAATAACGGTGACACACATAACTCTTGCTATAAAAAACTAAAGGGGATTAAAGTGATTAAGGAAGTACAAATAAGTTATAGGGCGATCAGGTTGGCAAGGATATACTTACTGTTTATTTGTATTTTATTATTTTGCTTTATATTGTTCATTGGGGATAAAGCGTCATCTCATAAAAACTTAACCAAAGATCAAAGGGTTGAGATAGTAATGCAGATTGGTGTTCGCGGTTATAATGAAATGGTAGCTGATGATTGTATGGTGTATGCGTCACATTACGCAAATACGGGATATTGGCTACAAGAGTATTGTTACGATAAATATAATAATTTGGAGTTCAGGTAATTGGATAATATTCAGCAATATGCCTATCCTGATCTAGAGATAGGAGATCAAGATTATTTGTGGTGTCACCGATATGCCCATGATGTAGTCACTGGTAAGATTGTTGCTGGTAAATGGATTAAGTTGGCGTGTAAGCGACACCTGAAAGACCTTGAGCGTGAAGATGTTTACTTTGATGTAGCAGCGGCTAAGTCAGTCGTTTTATGGTTCAAATTCATACCTATTACCGATGGTAAGATGGTAGGTCAGTCAACTAGCTTGTTTCCGTGGCAAATCTTCCTCGTTTGCAACCTAATAGCTTGGAAAACTACTGAAAGTGGGCTTAGAAAGTACAAATATGCTTATGCACAAGTTGCCAGAAAGGGAGGCAAAACAACTCTTACGGGAGGGTTAACACTCTATTTAATGTACAAAAGCGGTTACTTTAGACCAAGGGCTTACGCTGCTGCAACAAAGAAAGATCAAGCAAAATTGCTGTGGTCGGATGCAAAAGCTATGATTAACCTTTCCCCTCGGCTTAGTTCTATATTTAAGACAAGAGCTAACGACATATTGCTTCCATCGCTGAACGGAGAGTTCAAACCACTCGCTAGTGACAGTAATTCTCTAGATGGACTCAACCCCTTGGTGGCCGCATTAGACGAATGCCACGCTATCAAGGACTATAATTTGTATGATGTTTTAATCAGCGCTTTTGGGGCGCAAGAAGAAGGACTCATGATTACCATCACAACAGCGGGTACCATACTCGATGGGATTTGTAAAGACTTAAATAGCGAAGGTAAGTCAGTTCTTCAAGGTGATGTTGTTTATGACTCTTATTTTTATCTTATTTATGAAATAGATAAGGGCGATAAATGGGATGAAGAAATTAATTGGTACAAGGCAAATCCAGCACTAGGTTATCAGCCAAAGTTAGAATATATACGAGATCAGGCTATTGCTGCATCAATGAGTTCAGCTAAAAAAGCTAACTTTATGACTAAGCATCTAAATGTATTCGTTTCTGGTGCAGATAAATGGCTAAATATTGATGAGGTTCAATCTTGTAGAAATGCATCAATGTTGTTTAAGGATTATGAAGGTAGAAAATGTTGGGTTGCTGTTGATAGATCTTTGGTCAATGATATAACCTCATTCTGCTTTTTGTTCGCTAGAGATGATGGAGGCGCTGATTGCCATTACATTAATATACTGCCAAAACAAGCCGTAGAAAATGCCACTAAGCAACTTAAGAACACTTACATGAAAGCCATCGAAACTGGAAGCCTAACTGTTGTTGAGGGTGCGATGATAAGAAATTCTCATCTTGCTAAGATAATACTTGAGTTTCACGATAAATTTGATGTTGTTATGCTCGGTTATGATCCATATAAGATGAAAGAATTATCTATGGATATGGAAGAAAAAGGAGTATTAATGGTTGCTGTTTCTCAGGGTACGGGTAATATGTCTGAACCAAGTAAGAAACTTGAAATGCTAATTAAGCAAGGTGATTTTCATTACAACGATGATTTGTTTGAGTTTGCCTGTACAAATGCTATCCTAGGTGTTACTAAGATGAATAATGTTTGTGTTTATCGTGATAATGTGCAAACCGAAAAAATAGATCCTTTGATAGCTACAGTAATTGCGTTATCATGTGCAACATTACAAAAGGTAGATATCAACCCTTACGAGTCAAGAGGCTTGGCATAACAACGGGAAATTAATGTGAGTTTAAAATCATTTATTAGCGATCTTTACACTGTAAAGAACAGCAAGTCATTCTCCATAGATGACGTATATCAGCGGTTAGGCTATGGTAAGAAGACTGCTGGTGTAATTGTTAATACATCTACATCAATGACACACTCTACAGTTTACGCATGTGTGCGAGACAAAAGTGAGTCGGTAGGTCAGTTGCCACTAAAACTTTATCGCACATTAAGTGATGGCACTAGAGAAGAAGTGAAAAAAGGTCGTGAGCATAGAATATTCACTAAAAGACCAAATTCATTTATGACTCAGCAAGATTTTCTTATGATGTATATGACTTGTAGAGAGTTGTATGGCAGATTTTTTGCGTATGCCGTTAGAAATGATCGAGGATCAATATCTGAGATTATACCTTTTCGATATCAAACAAACATAACTGTTGATATGGATTTGAATGGAGAGGTCTATTACACATATGTTACTAATGATAATAAGCCTGCTATAAGGTTTGCCAACGAAGACATTATGCACATCAAACTTAATACGCTTGATGGATTTACTGGTATGTCACCAATATCTCACAATGCAGATGCTATTGGCCTTGGAATGGCTCAAGAAAGACATTTATCAAGTCTAATGAAAAATGGCGCGATGCCTAAAGGCTTGCTTGAAACTGATTTAGTATTTGCTGATCCAAAGAATGCCACTAGATTAAGAGAGGAGTTTGATGATCGCTACGCAGGCGCTGACAAATCAGGTAAAACGGTATTACTTGAAAACGGGATTAAATTTAGACCGTTAACTATTAGCCCTGTTGATGCTGAGTTATTATCATCAAGACAATACTCTCAACAACAAATTTGTGGAATATTTAGAGTGCCACCAAGACGGATTGGCGTTATAGCTAGTTCTGGTTCTTCAGATATAGAACAAGAAAACAAGGATTATTATGTCAACTCTCTTATGCCAGCAGTTACGGCATATGAAGATGCAATTAATTCAATGCTCCCAGATAATTTGACAGTACAGGTTGATGAACGTGGTTTTGTTCGGGGAGACTTAGAGTCGCAAGTTAAAGGAATGGGTGAGGCTTTCAAACTGACAGCTATATCTATTGATGAGTTTCGTGAGGGTATAGGGATGCAGCCGATTGAAAATGGTCATTTACATGCTATTGATACGAATAACATAACTCTAGGAACGCTTGATCAAGTAGAGAAGCTGCAGGAAGAACAACGCGCATTAGCTTTGGCTGGCGCACAAAGAAGCCAAGAACCCAATCTAGAACAAGAGGACGATGAAGATGCAAACTAAATTTATGGAAGTACCTATTCTTGAGTTTAAATATGACGAAACTAAAGGTGAATTTGAGTGCTATGTAAATACAAAGCACAATATAGATCATGCAGGTGATCGCCCAATGGACGGTTGCTATTCAAAGTCGATTGCTAAGCACATGGCTGACAATACCAAACCTAAAATGCTTTGGTCACATAACCCTGCTGAATTACCTGTCGGAACGTGGACTTCTATGAAAGAAGATTCCAAAGGTCTACGAATGAGTGGTATTTTATTGCCAACGACTATGGGTAAAGATATTAAGATATTAGCTGAAGGAAAGGCGCTTGACTCATTCTCAATAGGTTACAGAGAAATAAAAGCCAAGTGGAATGAAAGCACAAAAACAAACGATCTATATGAGCTTGATATTAAAGAAGCTTCTTGGGTTAATTTTGCTTGTGATGAAAACGCACAGCTTGAAAGTATCAAATCAAACATGGCTCTTGGTGAACTACCGAGTAAAAGAGAGCTGCAAAATATATTAAGACAATACAGATTTTCAAAGTCTCAAGCGGAAAAGATCGTTAACCATTATGATCCAACCGAAGATATATTTGAAATCATGGCTAAATTGCCTTAATATCAATTATTACTAGTGCTGTGGTCAGTTCTGGTATTCACTGTGGTCAGTGATAACGTAAAAATAAACTTAATTAACTAATTACATAGGTGAATATCATGGAAGCAACAGAATTAAAAGTACAATTAGAAAAAGCAGTGGCTCAAGTTGAAGGTCAAAAATCTATCAACGACTCACTATCTCTAGAAATCAAAGAGATCAACAGTAAGCTAAAGGTTTCTTTAGAAGCTGAAAAAGTTAACCCACAAGAAGTCGAAGATTTAAAAAATGAAATCTCTGATCTACGTGGCAAGATTAAAACTCCAGCAGCAGCTATTACTGATGTTGAGCAAAAACGCGCAGTTCAAACATTTGCCGTTAAAGCTTTTAACAACTACGCTCGTCAAGCTAAAGGTGGTGATGTTGGTCTTGAGTCGTTCCTTGGCTCTTTAGCTGATGAATTTAAAGCTATCAATATCTCAACTGCATCAGAAGGTGGTTCTGCTGTTGCACAAGTACTTTCAATGGATGTCATTGAATATGGTCGTGAGTATTCACCAATATTATCTTCAATTGGTTTAAAGAACGGATTAACGCGTGATTACACTGAGTTAGTTTTAGTTTCTTATCCTTCAGTTGGTGACGGTATTGAGAATGTTGCTGGTGTTAGTTTGCCTGCCACAGTTGAACAGACTTACTCTGAAGTTAAAGCCGACACAATCAAGATTTATGCTAATCCACGCATTACTGATGAAGCACTTAATGGTACTGATTATAACGTATATGCTGATTTGGTTCGTTTAATTGGCGATGAGATTGCTATCACATTAGCGTTTAAAGTAATGTTTGGTAACGGTTCAGCTAAAAATGGTCGTGGTTTGTTATCAAGCTCGCGTGTTGATATTACCAATACTACTGGTAAGTCATTCAAGTCGACTATTGATGCTACTGATGCTCGTCCTGCTGATTTTTTCCCTGTTAAATCAACAGGTTTGGCTGGAAGCTTAGGTGCCACAGATAAAGCTGTAGTTGATTTTTTCATAGATCTTATCAATGAATTACCAACCAAGTATTTAACTGGCGCTAAATTCACAATGAACCGCAAAACTAAAGGTGTAGTTGAAAAGGTTCGTGATGCTGATAACAACTTGATTTTTGTTACCAATGCACAAGTAGGTGGCGCTCCAACTATTATGGGCTACCCTGTTGAAATTGATGATACTATGCCTGACTTAGCTACTGACTCAACTCCAATTATTTTTGGTCAGTTAGGTCGTGCTTTTGCAATGGCAAACGGTGACATTGATTACATGCAAGCTAACCCTTATAAAGTTCAAGGTGTAACTATCTTTGAATACAACAAAGAAATCTTCACTATCATGCAAGCTAGTGATGCGATCTTAATTGTAGGCGCTACCACTAATTCTGGTGCGTAATATTAACGGTAAACTTTAACAAGGGTGGCTATTCGCCACCCTTTTTTATAGGTGAAATATGTTTTCTAAGATAACAAATCAAACAGAATTAGCGGTAGTTTCATTGGCTGAAGCTAAAAAGCAACTTAACATAATAGATAGTACTGAAGATGATGAGCATATACAGCTACTTATCAGTGCCGCTTCAGAGTTAGCTGAGGGATATACAAATAGGCTGTTATCAGAAGCTACTGTACAATTGTCATTCAGTGACAGGAAGTCATTTTTCTTGCCGTTTGGTGAAGCACAGAATAGTCCTACTCCAATTACGGTTATTAGCGGATCTAAAAATCTAACCTTTACGTTTGATGATATATCTCAAATACTAACTATTGATGACAACCAAATATCAGATACTGACAATGTACGGGTAACATACAAAGCTGGATATACAAGCGTACCTAATTCTGTCAAGATGGGTGTACTTATGATTATCTCATCTTTATTTATGAACAGAGAGGATACCTCTATCGGCTTTACTGTTGCTGACATACCTCTAGATTCAAGACAAATATTGGGCAAGGTAAAACTTTAGGGTTAATGGTATGAGAGCAGGTAAAAAAAGAACAACGATAACAATACAATCGCAATCTTCTGATTCTGACTCCTTTGGTGATGAAATAGAGGTGTATGAGGTTGTTTTTAAGGCTAAATGCGACTTTAGGGTAATATCAGGTGCAGAATTATTAAAGGCTGGCTTAGCTATGAATGAGGAGGTTGTAACGATACTAATGAAATATGATAGTAGACTCCAATATGATCATAGTATAGTCCACAAGGGTAATGTTTATAATGTTGGATCTATAAAGCCAGACGAGAGATACATGGACATGATCGTAACAGCATCAAGACAGGCAGTATAAATATGAATATTCAAGGGGTAAAAGCATTACTACTAACAAAGACAACTAATGTCTGGAGTGACTTCCTGCCTGAAAAGAAACCAAAGCCTGCTGTTGTTTTTACTCATATAGCAAATGGTGGATCAAGGGGTATGAGTGGTGGTCGTGAAAGGCTATTTGATACATGGAGAATAATGGTTATTGCCACTAGCAAAGCTCAGTGTCAAACTTTAGCTAACAGTATTAAGCAGGTTGACAACACTAACGACTTGAACTTTAAGAACATATTTGTACTTGCTGATGGATCTATACCATCACAACCAGACGATAAAACCCACTCATTTTATGTTGATATTAAAACTTACAACAGGTGATTTATGCCAAAGGGAATATTATTACTCAACGGTCTTGATGATGCTATAGCTGATTTTGATAGGATTGTATCTGACATAGATGTAGAGTCAACTCTCGCATTGAAGGAGTCATTAGATCCTATAAAAAATAGGATGAAAGCTAACGCAAGAACATACCTATCAAAGACAGAAAGCACTGAAACTTTAATTAATTCTATAGGGTTTAATGTTGGTAAGCCCAAAGAAGGGATTATAAGCGCTAGTGTCGGTGTTTATATAGATAAACAATACAAATACCCAAAAACCTCTGGTCAGAATAGAACTTATTCGGCTCCTATGGTGGCATTTTTTCACGAAGTAGGAGTTAGACCTCACTCTACTGTTGCATCTCACAGGCTAGCGCATAAATCACCAAATGGAAATAGAAGACAAGCAGGTAATAATACTAGTACTGGTATTCATGGTGGCCTACCTGCACAGCCATTTTTGACAAATGCATTTGATTCAATGTCTGAAAATATAATTGAAACAATAGCTAAAAGATTAAACAACTCGATAAAAGGTTGATACTATTCCATATGGGTGTATATTAGCTTATAATCAAGATGAATTTTTTTAATCAATACTAAAGGTAGATATTTATGTCCACGGAAGCAACACTAGCAGCAGGTACAGTAGTTAGCTATTCACTATCAATTGACACTCCAGCATACACTGTATTAAACGGTGTGATGTCTGTTGGCGCAGTTGGTTATATAGCAGAAGCTAAGCCGAAAACAACCCTAGCAGATCTTACTGAAAAGAATGGCGCTGGAATGAAAAAAGCTCCAGATAAAACGATTAAAGGTCAATACTTCGGTAGCGATACTAATCAACAAGCTTTTCTTGATGCAGTTGATGAAACAGCTAGATTGTTAATTAAAGTTGAATACCCTGATAAGCCCAATGCCGCTGGTACTGGTACTGTCGCTATATTTGAATTAGCAACGCTTGGTTTTGAGCTTGATGACGTTACGGGTGAAGATTGGATGATGTTCACCGTTAGCGCTAAGCAAAATACCTTAGTATTCACTAAACCAGTAACAGGCTAGATTATGGATAAGAGTGCGATCATAACCTTAACTAATGATAAGAATAAGGTAATTGCTGAGTTTATGGTTAAGAAATTAACTATAGCCACAAATGCTAGAAGATTATCAATGACAAGCAGGATAATAGATCTTGACTTGGATGATGCGGAGAAAGGTCAGTTATTAACTTGTGCGGCACTAGCTGCAACGGTTTATAATGTAGATGGCACTATTCTATATCCTGATAAAGATGGCGCTGATAATCTTTATAATGAAATGGATATAGAGGTTTATGAGGCTCTATGTAAAGCTTACGTAGAATTAAATCCACTTGAACCTACCTTAACTGCAAAAAAAAAGAAATCCTAAGTGACATTACGCTTTTATTAGTAAAGCGTATTTGTCAAACACTTAGAAAGCCCGTATTTGAGGTGATGGAGTATCCTAACTCTGAACTTGAATACTGGGCTGCTTTTTTCTCTATTGATGACAATAACGATAGACCGTCATTAACACCCTCCAATAAAAATGTTACAGTTGAGCAATCAATAGCCGATCTTAAAAAGGTATTAAACTAATGGCAGAATTACGCACCCTAACCTATGTCATCAAAATGGACACTGCGGAGGGTAAGGTCAAGGCAAATGACTTCAAAGTTACTCTTAAAACAATGTCGAAAGACACTGAAAAGACAACTCAAGCTTTAGATAAATTAACCAATGCTATTGGTAAAAAGTATGGCGTAAGCGCAAAGGCTTTTATTGATGAAACTCTATTAGTTAAAAATGCCACAAAAGATACGGCCAGAGAGGTCAACCGAGCAGAAAGATCATTTAACGCTTTATCAAAAGAGTACACTCACCTAGCGTCAAAAGTAGGGAAAAACGCACAGCAGCAAGAGAAGATGAATGCGCTTCATCGACTGGGTGCTGGAGCTACTCTTACGCAAAAGAAGGAAGTCGTACAGCTTGCCGCCACTCACTATAAGAACGCTCAAGCACAAGAGCTTAGTGCTATAGCATCTAAAAACTTAGCTGCATCAATAGCAAGAAGCACAGCAAACGCAAATAAAGCAAAAAGCAACTACGCTCAATTATCCAACGAATACAAGCACTTAACCGCAAGGACTGGTAAGACAGCACTTCAGCAAGAGAAGATGAACGCATTACATCGACTAGGTGTAAATGCAACCCTTAGCCAAAAGAAAGGCATAATTCAACTTGTTAATGCTCAGCAACTTCAAGTGTCAGCTAGCGGTCAAACTCAAAAGTCGATGCGAGGACTTAGGGGACAGGCTCAGAATTTAGGTTGGCAATTTCAGGATGTCGCGGTTCAGGCTCAAATGGGTACTGATGCCCTTGTTATTATAGGTCAACAGGGTTCTCAGTTAGCTTCTGGTTTTGGTGCTATGGGTGCTTTAATTGGTGCTGGTATAGCTGTTGGCGCAGGCGCTCTTGGTGTCCTAATGAAAGCAATGGGCAGCACAAAAAAGGAGGCAAAAGAGTTAAAGACAGAGGTAAAGGAATTATCAGATAGAATAACTGAGTTAAGAAATGGAGGTAAAACATCTGCTATAGACCAAGCCCTTCAGAGTACTGAAGCTAAAGAACAGCTCAAAGAAACAAATAAGGCTTTAGCTAAATCAATAAAACTCATGGCGGCAGCGGCTATAGTTGCAAACGAGCTTGAAAACCTCAGTGCTAGAACAGGCACTTCAAGACCTAAACAGAAAAAACAAAGAGAAGAAGAAGCAAAAGAGTTAGCTTTATTAATTAAGGCTCACAGTAAACTGTCTGACGATAGAGTCAGTCAACAAGCAATAATTGACGGGTTAACCAAAGAGAATCAAGCAGCCAACAAAACAATACAAGAATCAGTTGAAGCCTTAAAATTAGAAATTCAGTTTTTCGGGCAAGCAGCTACTGCTATCGAGAATTATAAGTTAGCTAAAGATCTTGGTGAAGGTGATCAGGGTAACCTTGATGAGCTAAAAGCTTTGCAAGCAGTGCTTGTTGAGAAGGAAAAGAATAAAAAAGCTTCAGACGAAGCTGCAAAAGCCTTAAAAAAATCACAGTCTGAACTCGCTGCTTATATAGTGCAAATTGAACAAGAGAAAAACGCTATAGGAAAAACAAGCGAAGAATTAAATGCCCTAACAGCAGCTCGTAAAACTAGTGATACTGAAACTCAAAAAGAAATAATTACCACTTTAAATAAGATTGATAGTTTAAATAAAAGTGTAGAAGCTGATAAAGAAGCGGCAAAAGCGGCAAAAGCTTTATTAGATCAGAATGAAAAACTAGTTGAGTCCTTGACTAAAAAAGCGTTTGAGTCAGGCAAGGGACAAAGACAGATAGATCTAGAGACTGCTGCACTAAATAAAGCTACTGCAGCTCAGATGTTAGCTATAGCTGCAAAACATGATGATATTGATGCAAGCAAAAAGCAACAAAAAGCCATAGCAGACAAGAAAGCTGCGAAGGAGTCTGATGAAGCATCAAACAAAAGTTTAATTGATTCATTAACTATCCAAAACGAGTCTATCGGCCAAAGCAAAAAGCAGATAGATTTAGCTACTGCATCCAGAAAGAACGCAACCGATGCACAAAAAATAGCTATAGCAGCCGCCCATGATGAAATAAAGGTTAATTTGGCTGCTCAAAAAGTCAAAGATGATGCTAAGGCAAAAAGAAAAGAAGATGTAATAACAAGTAATGAGATGGTTGGTTCCTTAATATTGCAAGCTGAAGCTATAGGGCAAACCGCAAAAGAAACAGCCTTAGCTGCAGCAGTAAGAAGTAATGCAACCGATGAGCAAAAGAAAGAGATAGCGGCAATACATGATGTTATTCTTGCCAA
>Ga0209712_10004508_pt1 | contig 11051 bp, 10 predicted proteins | sample ArcOceMetagenome_FD_187443 | JGI IMG/M metagenome (GOLD analysis project Ga0209712, IMG submission 187443) | Marine eukaryotic phytoplankton communities from Arctic Ocean - Arctic Ocean - Greenland ARC118M Metagenome (SPAdes) (version 2) | ecosystem: Environmental > Aquatic > Marine > Oceanic...
GCTAACGGTTTGCGCTCGCTTATTGTCCATCAAACACTCATGGGTAACTTTCCCATGACGGTGAGATGGCAGGCACATCGTTACCTGCTTAATCAAAGCTATGGCTTCTTCCAAAATGAGTTCAGTGGGCGGATAGCTACAAAAGTGATGCAGACAGCACTTGCTGTTCGCGATACGGTAATGAAGTTGCTGGATGTTTTGTTGTTCGTAGTCATCTATATAGTGACAGCTCTGGTTCTGGTAGCAAGCGCTGATGTCCGCCTTTGCGTTCCACTTATTATATGGCTGTTACTCTACGTTACGGTCCAACGCTACTTTGTGCCAAAAATGAAAAAGATCGCCATGGTGCAAGCAGATGCCCGCTCATTGATGACTGGCCGAATAGTCGATAGTTACACCAACATCATCACCCTCAAGTTGTTTTCGCACAATAATCGTGAGTCAGAATATGTGCGTGATGGGATGAGTGAGTTTCTAGATACGGTCCATCCGCAGATGCGCTTAGTAACCAAGCTCAATATTGCATTGTGGACATTAAATATGTCCTTGGTTTTTTCTACTGCAGCGTTAGGTATATATTTGTGGATCAATGGTGCTATTACCCCCGGTGCGATTGCTATTGTAATGAGTTTGGCCATTCGATTAACCGGAATGTCACATTGGATTCTTTGGGAAATCAGTAGTCTTTTTGAAAATATAGGGACTGTTCAGGACGGTATCAATACTCTCTCAATACCTAGCGCGGTGACTGATAAGCAAAATGCTGGAGCGCTTAAAGTGACCAAAGGTGAAATTCACTTTGACCGGATATCCTTTAAATATAATCCGGATGAGCCAGTATTTGAAGATTTGGATCTTATGATTCCTGCTGGTGAAAAAATTGGTATTGTCGGGCGTAGTGGTGCTGGAAAATCCAGTTTAGTGAGCCTACTACTGAGATTCTATGATATTCAAAACGGTAGTATCGCTATCGATCAGCAAAATATCAGCGACATTCGGCAGGAAAGTCTGCGCGCTAATATTGCGGTAGTAACGCAAGATACCTCATTACTCCATCGCTCTGTGCGGGAGAACATTATGTTTGGCCGTCCAGAGGCAAGTGAAGAAGAAATGATCAATGCAGCGACCAGTGCTGAAGCCCATGAATTTATTTTGTCATTAACAGATAACGTAGGGCGAAGAGGTTACGATGCCCACGTGGGAGAACGTGGCGTGACACTTTCCGGTGGACAGCGGCAGCGTATTGCCATCGCTCGAGTGTTGCTTAAAGATGCACCAATTTTAGTGTTAGATGAAGCGACCTCAGCGCTAGATTCTGAAGTAGAGGCTACTATTCAGCAGAGTTTATATAAACTCATGGAGGGTAAGACAGTCATTGCTATTGCTCATAGATTATCCACGATTGCGGCGATGGATCGACTGATTGTATTCGATAAGGGGAAAATCGTTGAGCAGGGTACTCATCATCAATTGCTGAAAAAAAATGGCGTATACACTAAATTGTGGGGCCATCAATCGGGTGGCTTCCTTGGCTTTGAATAAGTTGTGGTATTTATAAAATAATGATTTCATTCACTAATATAGAACTCCGTCGTGGTGTAAAGCTGCTACTCAATGACGCCGAATTATCTATCCACCCTGGGCAGCATATTGGCATTATTGGCGCTAATGGTAGCGGGAAATCGAGTTTATTTAAATTGCTCTTGGGGCAAGTGGCGGCTGATGCTGGTGAGCTTTCTATACCCTCAGATTGGCGTATTGCTCATATGGCTCAAGAACTGGCTACCTCTGAGAGGAGTGCTTTAGACTTTGTTATTGATGGTGATCCGGTACTAAGAGATGTCGAAGCGACCGTTGAGGCAGCTTTAGCTGCGAATGATAATAATCGATTAGCCAATGCCTACGAAAAAATGGACACCATTAATGGGTTTGACGCTCACTATAGAGCCGAACAACTATTACATGGGTTGGGTTTTTATCAGTCAGAGATTAGTCGGCCTGTTAATAGCTTTTCTGGTGGTTGGCGTATCCGACTAAATTTAGCTCAGGCGCTAATGAGTCCATCAGATCTTCTGCTACTTGACGAACCGACGAATCACCTTGATTTGGACGCTACACTTTGGCTAGAGAGCTGGCTCAAAAGTTATATTGGTACGCTACTAATTATTTCCCATGATCGTGACTTTTTAGACAATGTCGTCAGTCGTATTGTGCATTTAGAGCACCAGAAAACTAACGCTTATAAGGGTACTTACTCGGCCTTTGAAAGACTTCGTGGAGAACGACTGGCTTTGCAGCAAGCTAGTTTTGAAAAGCAGCAAAAGCGAAGAAAAGATGTCGAGGATTTCGTTGCTCGCTTTCGTTACAAAGCTTCTAAGGCCAAACAAGCTCAGAGTAGATTAAAAGAATTGCAGCGTATGGAAAGCATAGCACCGGCGCATGTTGATTCACCTTTTTACTTTAACTTCCCAGCACCGAAAAAAGCGTATGGCGCATTGGCTAATATCAGTCAGGCGACCTTGGGCTATAGCGACAAACCAGTGCTAAAAAATGTTAACTTTGATCTTCATCCCGGTACCCGAATTGGTTTGCTTGGCCCTAATGGAGCAGGAAAATCGACACTGATTAATAGCCTGACTGGGGACTTAGATTTATTGGAGGGGGTTAGGGTTTATGGCGAAAATCTCAAAGTCGGTTATTTTGCTCAGCATCAATTGGAAGTTTTAGATCTACATGCGAGTCCATTACTACACATTCAGCGCATAAGTCCGACGGCTACCGATCAAGAAATAAGAAATTTTCTGGGTGGTTTTGATTTCCATAGTGATAAAGCTCTCGATCCTATTAAAGACTTTTCTGGCGGCGAAAAGGCACGGGTAGCTCTGGCACTAATTGTCTGGCAAAAGCCCAATTTACTATTACTTGATGAGCCGACGAACCATCTAGATTTGGAGATGCGTCACGCGCTCACCATGGCGTTGCAAGGTTATGAGGGGGCGTTGGTCGTTATCTCTCATGATAGACATTTGCTGCGTAATACCGTTGATGAGTTTTACCTAGTGGCGAACGGTACGGTAACCGAATTTGAGGGTGACCTAAAGGACTACCAAAAATGGTTAAAAAACTTTGTCCGACACGCTGAAGTAGAGGTCATTGAGACCTCTAGTGCTGTTCAAGATAAAAAATCTAGCCGCAAAAAAACGGCTAAAAATCGTGAAGAATTAGCGCCAATGACGAAGAATATTCGTGATTTAGAAAAGTTAATGAGCCAATTGGGAAAAGACTTAAAAGAGATTCAAGATAAGTTAGCCGATGAAAATATTTATAAAGATGAGTACAAGAAGCAGTTAAGTAACGCTCTTGCTGAGCAGTCTGACACTGAGAAAAGACTCAAAAAGTGCGAAGAAGAGTGGTTAGAGAGTCAAGATCAGTTAGAAGAGTTGGAGAGGTTGCAAACTTAAGGATTAAAAAATCTATAACAGCATAGAGAACTGTGTTGATATATCAGGCCGCTGATTAAAATAATAAAATGTGTGGCGGACTACCGGATAACAATTATGTTTAGTAAATATAGAAAATTTATTAATGGTGCTGATAATAGGTCTCTTGAGATAGATAGCAAAGTGAGTGACTACGGGCCTGCTGCCCACAGTACACTTATTGGCGCTGGGGTAACGATCGAGGGTAAGGTATTAAGTCATGAAGATATCGTTATCGCCGGTGAAGTTCAGGGTGTTTTAATGGCTACAAACCACCATGTTCATATTGCTAAGTCGGGTGTTGTCACGGCCGACATCACCGCCAAGATAGTCTCTATAGAAGGCTCGGTAACTGGAAATATTACGGGTTTAGAAAGCGTGATTATCGCTGCAACGAGTGTCGTACAGGGTAATGTTGAATGTCCAAGGGTTCGCCTTGAAGATGGCGCTAAATTTAAAGGTAGCATTGAAATGAATCCCGGTGAGCCAGCTCAATCAGTCCTGCCCATATTTTCGGTATCTAATGCCAAAGTACACAGATCGTTAAAAGAGTCAGGTCAGACTGCTATCAAGGCCTCATAGCTGCACAGTGATGCCTCAGCCACCCATTAAGCCTAGAGCGACGTTAACTAAGCAAGCAACAAAACTGCTACCAAGTGCCTTATTGCCAGAGTTATTAGGGTGCATAGATACTGATAAACGACTTGTAGTGCTAGACATGGGGCATGCGATGGCCTCAACGGTTCGCTTTTTCGGTGAATATCGGTGCCAGCTCAATTTTATTGATCTAACCGCTGAGCAATTTGTAGCGACACCCGATGAGGATCTCAGTCATCGTCAAAGAGTTATCTTGATGCGCCAGGCGCTAACGCTCGCGCCTTCAGTAAAACTAGACATTTGTTTGTTTTGGGATGTTTTTAGTTACCTTAGCGATGCTTATATTAAAGCATTCATCGAGGCTTTAGAGCCGCATATAGGACCCGCAACAGGTGCTTTAATCATTAATCCGCGTGATTCAAGATGTTACTTACCCTTTTGTCGCTATGGCGTTGCTGATCAAGACCACTTCATGCAGATCGATAACACAGGGACACAACCTACCGTGTTTGCTCGCTCACAGCGAGACCTGAATAATCTTATTGATTATTTTGCGATTGATCGGGGTCGTCTAATAGCAGAGGGCAGAGCAGAGTATTTGTTATTTGAAAATCGAGACTCTGATAAAACTGATCGCAGTATGATCTAGCTCAAAACATCCTCGTTAGCCTCTAAATTCAGCTTTTCAGCAATCCTTATTGGGGCTAAACTGCGACGCTACTCAACGAGAATTTACTATGAAACAAGCGATTATTATAGGCGCCAGCTCTGGAATTGGTTATGAGTTAGCGGTTCAGTTAGCGGGTTTAGGTTATCAACTTGGGCTGATGGCGCGTCGAGAAGAGCGTTTGACCGAGCTCAGTGATCGATTGCCAGGCCAGCATTTTGTTCAGGTAACCGATCTAATTAATGCCGATGTAGCGCGAACTCAACTTGCAGATTTGATAAAGCAGATGGGCGATGTGGAGCTAATCGTAGTGAACTCTGGTGTTGGATCGAGCGAAAAGAAGCTAGATTGGACTGTAGAATCACAAATGATCGACGTTAATGTTCGTGGTTTTACTGCCATGTCGATGGACGCTATGAACCATTTTACGCAGCGCGGCGGAGGCCATTTGGTAGGCGTCTCGTCGATGGCAGCACATTTTTCTGGTGGACTCTCACTGACTTATAATGCGACCAAGGCGTTTGTTTCTAATTACCTCAACGGCATGCGTTCGCGAGCGTCTCGCTCGGGATTACCGATTACCATTACTACTATAGAGCCAGGGTTTATTGATACGCCCATGTTAGAGAGTAAGCCTATGGGGACAGTGCCAGTAGAAAAAGCGGTGGCTCAAATTGTTCAGGCTATTAAAGGTAAAAAAGACCATGCCTACATAACTCGCCGTTGGACTATTATTGCAGGTCTGTTCTATATCTTACCAAATTGGTTAATCCGTAAGTTTGTTTAAAAGAATTAAAAAAGTCGTTATCTCGCTGCAGGCAGCCATTGATGTTTAGTCGTCGGAAAGCGCTATTGGCGGCCGTGGGAAAAGGGGCCTTGGATATGTTACCGCTTAGTTTGGCTGTTTTGCCATGGGGTATTCTATTTGGATCTTTAGCAATACAACGAGGCTTTACCGGGCTAGAGGCGCAGCTCTTTAGTGCGATCATTTTTGGGGGTGCGGTGCAAATCGTGACAGTCGAGTTAATGGCTGAAAATGCGCCTCTACTAACAGTTCTTTTTAGCGCCTTAGTGATCAGCTCCCGACATTTTTTATACGGTTTAAGCCTTCGCGAGCAACTTCGGACTAAACCACTATGCTGGCGGCTTGGCTTGGGCTTTTTACTCACCGATGAGTTATTTTCGCTGTCCGGTGACCGCCGTGCATACAGAAATAAATACCGACTCTACTATGCAGTAGGTGCTGGCGGTAGTTTTTATCTGGCTTGGAACGCATGGACAGCATTGGGGATTATTGCTGGAGCATGGTTGCCTGATATGACTGATTTGGGGTTAGATTTTGCTATTGCTGCAACTTTTATTGCTTTAGTAATTCCAGATATTAAAAGTTTACCGATCTTAGTATGTGTCTTGGTTTCGACTATTTTGTCGGTCATTTTTTCTATTTACGAGATGGAGTTAGGGTTGGTCGCCGCCGCCTTAATGGGTATGACAGCGGGCTTTTCTGTACAAAAATTGAGACAAGTGTAATGACTCTAGTCACTATCGGTTTACTGGCATTAATCACCTTTACTACACGTTACTTATTTTTAGAGGGTAAGTTGCCGTTGCGTCTTGGACCCAACGTCAAGCAGCTGCTGAGCTTTAGTGCACCTGCGGTATTGACGGCTATTTTTGCACCTATTCTTTTCGTTCATGATCAACAATTAGACCTTAGCTATACCAATGAATATATTTGGGGTGGTTTGGCCTCCATTATGGCCGCCTACAAAACCCATAGCGTCTACTGGACTATTGGGGTTGGAACCGGTGCTTTTTTACTGGGTGGGAATTTCCTTTAGCCATTTAATTCGTTAAGCAGCAGAACGCATTGGTCACTAACTTTACTACCTTGGTTTCAGGCTCTTGATAGACTTTGCGTCTAATTTAAGAGAGTAATAATAATGATTCCACGCCATCTATATGATTCTGACCACGAAATGTTCCGTGACTCTGTGCGAAAATTCCTTGAAATGGAAGCAATGCCGCATCATGAGCAATGGGAAAAAGATGGCATGGTTAGCGATGAAATATGGCTAAAAGCCGGAGAGCAGGGCTTTTTGTGTCCCATGGTGCCCGAGGAGTATGGCGGCGTTGACACAGATTTTCTTTATAATTGTATTGTTAACGAAGAGGTTAGCCGGTCCGGCTGCTCTGGACTGGGGTGGACATTACACAATGATATCTCGGTACCTTATATCGTCCGTTACGGTAGTGATTATCAGAAGCAAACCTATTTACCGCGCTGTGTCTCAGGCGAGTTGATTACTGCGATTGCAATGACTGAGCCGAGTGCTGGGTCTGATCTGCAGGGAACTAAAACAACAGCAGTCCTTGATGGCGACCATTACATCCTTAATGGTTCTAAAACCTTTATTACAAACGGTCAAAAAGCCGGTCTGGTGATTGTCGTTGCAAAAACTGATCCTACGGCAGGCTCAAAAGGCATCAGTCTGTTTTTAGTTGAGGCCGATTTACCAGGATTTAGTAAAGGGAAAAATCTCAACAAGTTGGGTTTAAAAGCCCAAGACACCTCTGAGTTGTTTTTCCAAGACGTTAAAGTCCCCAAAGAAAATCTCCTCGGTGAAGAGGGTCGTGGCTTTATATATCTTATGCAGGATTTACCTCAAGAGCGTTTATCGATAGCGGTAGGTGCGGTTGCCAATGCTCAGGCGATACTTGAAACAACAGTTACTTATACCAAAGAGCGTAAGGCTTTTGGTACTTCGGTAGCCTCCTTTCAAAATACTCAGTTTAAGCTAGCTGAGTTGGCGGCAGAAGTCACTAGCGCAGAAGTATTTTGTGATCGGTGCACGGAACTTTTGCTAGAGGATAAACTGGATTCAGTAACCGCGTCTAAGTTAAAGCTACTGACTACAGATCTGCAGTGCAAGGTTGCTGATGAGTGTCTACAACTTCATGGTGGTTGGGGTTACATGTGGGAATATCCAGTGTGTCGCGCCTTTGCTGATTCAAGGGTTCAGCGTATTTATGGTGGTAGCAACGAGATCATGAAGTTAATTATATCGCGAGATTTAATGAAGTAATGATGAGTAATGTTTGGGAAAATTCCCCTTTCTAGGGGCATTTTTGTTTCTGATCCTCTGTCAGATATTGATGCGATCAAGGACTTTTCGTAACTGTTGTGCGCTGGGCCGTTGCTTATAGTTCTCACCGACATAGAACCATTTTACAATACCCAAATCATCTAGCACTATCATTGCTGGGTGTGGTAACTCTTCATCGCGACGTATGCCATATAAGTCAGTCACTTTTAGATTGATATCAGATAAAAAACGGTAAGGCCGATCCATGCGATCAGCAATTTTTTGCATATCTGTGGCATCTTCTGGACTAATAGCTAGTACCTGATAACCGCGTTTTTCAAGTTCTGGTAGAAGACTTTGAATATCTTGCAAATGGCCAACACAAAAAGGACACCAGTGACCCCGATAGAAGATCATTAGCACTTTATTACCACGTAGCTCCGAGAGCTGTACCCAGTCACCATCTAAGGACTGTAGTTTGAAATCTGGTGCTGACGAGCCGACCTCTAAAGTAACACTGCCAACATCTGAGTACCCTGAAGGCGAAGTAATCGCTTCTTTTGGCACTTCTGCATTGTCACAACCTGACAATAATGTAATCAGCAATCCCACTGAAATACACATCCTAAATTTCATAAAATTCATCCTTGATTAGTCAGTAAACGTTTAATCTCTATAAGAAGGGTCTATTTTATCAATGATGCGGACGAAGGCATTGAACTCAAGTTCGCCTGCAGGCTCACCTTTGGTTTGCATCTCCATTAATTGCTCAGATAGCTTTAGAACATCGTCATTCACTGGGATGATTTTTTTGCCGGTTGCATCGCAGGCAACTTGAATTTCACAGGACCGTTCAAGCGTCCACTGGTTTATGAAGGCTTCAGGTATGGTTCGACCACATGTTAGCAGGCCATGATTACGTAAAATAAGCAGTCCCTTATTGCCAAGATTTGCAACTAATCTTGGTTTCTCATCATCTCTCACTGTGAGGCCTTCAAAATCGTGATAGGCGACGCGATTATGAAGTAATGCCGAATAAAAGTTGTCTGTACGCAAACCCTCTTGCGAGCAGGCAACGGCCATTCCTGCATTTGTATGGGTGTGTGCTATACAGTGGACTTCTGGGCGAGCTGCATGAATGGCGGTATGAATAACAATGCCTGCAGGGTTTACGGTGTAGTCGGTATCTTCAACAATGTTACCCTCTATATCGACTTTAACTAAGTTCGATGCGGTGACTTCGCTGTAGTGCAGGCCATATGGATTAATCAAGAAGTGATGTTCATCGCCTGGAAGTTTAACGGTGATATGGTTAAAAATCATTTCGGTCCAGCCCATGTGGTCGAATATACGATAACAAGCAGCCAGTTGAATTCGAAGTTCTTGTTCGGTTTTTTCCATTAGTTTGCCCTCTTAACGAATTTAGTCAAAATTACAATTTGGGTGCCGTTTATTCGGCCCTCTAGTTGTTCTGAATTGTCTGTCACCAACGAGATATTTCGCACTGCCGTGCCACGCTTAGCGGTGAAGCTGACACCTTTAACATTTAAGTCTTTAGTTAATGTAACAGTATCCCCATCCTTGAGTGATGCACCATTACTGTCTTTATGTGCAACAGTAGGAAGACTATCTTCGGTTATACCAGTCTTCGCCCAAACTAAAGTATCATCTTCTAGGTATAACATATCAAGTAGATCTTGGGCCCAATGCTCACTGCTTAATGTGTTAAGTATACGCCATGCCATTACTTGCACGGCGGGGACTTGACTCCACATACTGTCACTAAGGCAGCGCCAGTGATTGGCGTGCTCAGTAGATACTTCATCCAATCGCTCATGACACTGCTGGCAAACAACAATATTATGCGCCGACAAGTCGTCACTGTAAGGAGCGACTGCAAAGATGCGGACTTGATCTGCCGCAGGGCAGAGTTCGCATTGAGCATCGCTGCGGGTTTTTAGAGAGGCGCTCAGAGTCATCAGTGAAGGGTACTTTTGTTTTTTTAATGAGCCATTATAACCAACCAAGTATTTGGTGCTATACCTTCATCGTTGGCAAGTTGGTTAATTTCAATAACGTTGAGATTAACCCCTTTTAAGGTAAAAATATGGGGATTTCTAAAGATTAATCAATACTTCTGCCGCAGCCCAGCCAGATAAGACTGCGCCTTCGACACGAGGACCGGCAAAAGCATCACCAGCCAAAATTAATGGCGGTAGGTCGGTTTTTTCGCTAACCAGCATGCAGGGACTGTCATCCACAATGATTGGCTTGCTGTAGCGCCAACCATGCACTTGAAAATCAACAACATTGGCACCTAAATAGGGCTTGGCAGCATCGATAAGTTGTCGAGCAACTTGATCGTGGTCATCTTTAAAGTGTTTTGCGCTGAAATCGCCACTGCCATGAATAGTGACCGCTGGAATCGCCGAAACACCTTTTTGGTAGTTGTCGCTAATCCATGCAATGGGGCCGTCATCAAGTGCCAGGGCTCCGGGTGATTTCATAACACTTGGTTGGTCCAAAATTGCCATCACTGCAATACAGCTCTCATAGCTAATTCGGTTCAGTCGATCTTGCTTATCTTTAGGTAACTTAACTTTGCCACTACTCAATAAATCTAAAGTTTGCGGTACTGGTGAAGTGATCACTAATGACCGGGACCGTATACTGGCTCCATCCTCTAATTGGCAGAGCCACCCGTCATTATGAATCTTGAGTGATTCTACTTTAGTCGCTAGTTTTACGGAAACCCCTACAGCCAAATGCTTGGCGATGGCCGTCATGGTGGGTACTCCTCTGTATCGAGCATGACTGTTAGCCTGTCCAGGAAAGCTGCTGTACCATTCTTCGGCAACACCGGCCTCTATCCACTGACTGACTTGCTCGACAAATTTTGGGTCGCGAGTGGTCATAAATTGAGCGCCATGATCAAAACTGGCGTTATCGATACGCCGTCCCGCCAAACGTCCACCTAAGCCACGTCCTTTATCGACAACCAATACGTCGTGTCCAGCAGCCTGAAGGGCATTAGCCGCGCTTAAACCGGCAAGACCGGCACCAATGATTAGAATGTCTGTATGGTGTATAGGTAGCGTCATAAATAGATTCTTATGGTGAGTTTTTACGCGCCTCAGATTTACAGCGCACGGAGCAATATTGAACTTCTTCCCAACAGCGTTGCCACTTTTTACGCCAGGTAAAAGGCCTCTCACACGCCAA
>Ga0209712_10004509_pt1 | contig 11050 bp, 6 predicted proteins | sample ArcOceMetagenome_FD_187443 | JGI IMG/M metagenome (GOLD analysis project Ga0209712, IMG submission 187443) | Marine eukaryotic phytoplankton communities from Arctic Ocean - Arctic Ocean - Greenland ARC118M Metagenome (SPAdes) (version 2) | ecosystem: Environmental > Aquatic > Marine > Oceanic...
GATTAGATAGATTATTTATATGTAGATTGGACGTGACATTCGTCCACTGATTTTAGTAAAGAGGTAGAGTGAATCATTCATGACTCAACACAATTTCGTCAGATCTTGTCAAGAGTCAAAAACCCTAGTCAACAAGGTATTCTGACTCTCCTTCCATCCTGAAGTTACCATCCCATGAGAGCTTTACGAGCTGAGACAAACTTGACTTCAACAAGGCCTTTTGTAAATTGATCGGCTAGTTGATTCGTAGTTCCAATGGGAAGTATTTCAATTTCTAATTCTTGTACTTTAGAACGGAAGAAGTGATAAGGAATAGCAATATGTTTAGTTCGCGGGGACATCTTTGGCATAGATGCAAACTTAAGACATGCTTCATTGTCTTCATAGACTTTAGATTGAGGGATGGAATCAAGGACAAAGGCTTTGGAGTGAGTACGGCATTTCGGAGGTTTGAGTTTTCCATTTAGGACAAAGGTTTGAATTTCCTTGATGATTTCTCTTGTTCCAATGAGTTCTCGCATTGATGCAGAAAGAGCAATGTATTCGGCTTCCATAGTACTGAGGGCAATTTGTGTTTGAAGCTTAGATACCCAGAGGAGAGGACAATTCATGAACATGAGAAGAAAGCCTGTACGAGATTTGACCGAGACAGGATCTTGTTCGTCTTCTATAGACCAGAGGCCTGCGAAGTCTGCGTCAACGTAACAGTCAACTTGGAGAGATGTAGAAGGGTTAAAGACGAGTCCTTTATCACGAGTGCCTTGTAGATAACGAAGAATGCGCTTGATTGCGACCGCATGGGAATTGCGAGGTGCATGAGTAAAACGTGCACATTGATGAACGGCATAGGCGATTTCAGGACGACTGTTGCTTGCGAGATACATCAGCATACCAAGGACTGTTGCATATTCCCAATCTTCGGAGAAGGGATTTCCATCTTTATCAGAACCGAGAGCTGTAGTGACTGCTGGGGTTCCTACTGAGTTACAGTCAGTCATGTTCGCAGCTTTGAGTACTTTATTGATGAGACCAGTCTGAGTTAGATTGAATTTTCTAGGACCCAGTTTTTCAATACGGATTCCAAGGAAATCACCAACTTCTCCTTCATCGCGGAGTTCAAATTGGTGATGCTGCTCGTCATTGCTTACGCCTAGATTGTGAATTTCTCTATCGATGGCTGCGCTATCAGGGCCAGCAATGATGGTATCATCGACATAAATTAAGCAAATCATGTCGCGTTTCATGAATAGACAGGGATCGAGTTGTGATTGAATGAAGCCTCGTTCAAGGAGACCAGCTTTGAGTTTATCGAAGAATGTTTTAGGAGCTTGACGAAGCCCGTATAAACTTTTCAGGAGACGCAAGACCATCGGAGTGTTTCCCTTTCCAGTGAAACATTGAGGTTCATCAATATATACTTCTTCATTGAGTTCTGCTTGAGCAAAGGCATTAGTATAATCGACTTGTTTGGTTTTCCAACCATTAGAAAGGATCATGGTAAGAGCTAGACGAACCGTGGACCATTGAACCACCGGAGCATAAGTTTCGAAGAAGTCAACTCCTTCAGTCTGTAGATCGCCACGAACGCAATATCGTGCTTTGTGTTTAGAAGGAGTACCGTCAGGAAGCCGTTTGAGCTTGAATGCCCAAGTACCTTTCAGAATGCGTCTACGAGTTCCATCTTTCTTGGGAGGAACTTGGTCTCTTGGAATTCTTTCCCATGTTTTCTGTTTAAGGAGCTGAGTGATTTCTTTCTTCATGGCTTCTCGATATTCTTCTTTGTCATCACCGTGCAAGGCGTCAAAGATAGAGGGAGTATCGGGGTCTTTCAATTTATGACTGGCGGCGTAAGCACGAGGATCTGAACAGTTATACAGACCAGTGACGACATCGGTTTCCACAGCTGCCTGATAAGCAAGGATTTCGTCCTGAGGAGAGAGGGAAGGATCAAGGCTAGCACAGTAGACCTCATCCTGAAATTTGGTGCTGGTGTAGAGACCTTTGGAAGCACGGGTGCTACGCCGAGGCTGAGATGCAGAGGGAATAGGAGGAACCACTGGGACAGAGGGAGGGGACGAGGAGAGGGCGGGATGCACTCCTCCATTTGTGACAGCAGGAGTTCCTACGGATGGCGAGGGTGTGACTCCTCCAGGAAGGGAAGACCGAGCAGGAACTCCTCCAGAGGGAAGAGATGGGACAGAGGATGGGACAGATACTTTGCCAGTTGATGATGACGAGTTTTGAAGTCGAACAGAACGGACACGAGCACGTTCCTTCTCCTCCACTTCGGAAGGAGTGAGCCAATCAGAAGATAAACTGGCAGGAGCATCATCATCGAGTTCGATACGGTAAAGGAATTCACCGATATCAAAATCATTCCAAAACGGAGGAGGCTCATCATCGGATGTAAGGGAGTTGACAGTGCTAAAGTTGTCGTCAAAGACCACGTGGAATTGTGGACTGATGTGACCAGTTTGGGTATTTAAAATAAGTGGAACATCACTGGAGTGAGCTGGGCTAAACCCAACGAAAATACCACGACGTGAACGTGGTTGCCATTTAGGAAGTTTAGATCCCTTTTGAAGAGTAGGATCTAGCACGTAAACAGGGCAGCCCCAAACATGCATATCTTTCAGTTTATGACGAGGAAAGTGTTGTCCAGAGAAAAGATCAGCTGGAGCAAGCTGTGTAGTGCTATCTGGCATATGATTGTAGATATATGCTGCATAAGAGTTGGCCATGGGCCATAACGAAGAATCGATACCATCTTTCCAGCGGGAGGAAGCATGGAAGAGCATTGCACGAGTCATATCAGAGACAGTGCGAATAGCACGTTCAGCAACACCATTCTGATGATGGCCGTTGACGCCACAGTATCGTATCACTTGATTCTTTTCACGAATGTGTTGGACGAATGAATTTGCCTTAAAGACTCCATTATCTGCGCGATACTGGTCAACGAAGATACCATGATCCAAACACATTTGTTCATATTGCTGTTTGACGCGAATTGTTTCAGAGCTAGAGAATCCAAGCTGATGGCCAATGTGGATATATCCACTCATATGATCCACGAATATACAACCACCAACATAGGTGTCTGAACTGGGTCGACCGAGGGATTGAAAAGTGCGACCTTTAAGACGTGATTCAAAATGGTCTACGGAAACTGAGGAACCTGGACGGAGATCATTCTTCTTGAGTGCCATACTTTCATCTTTATTCACTTTGACGGTTTTCCCAGGAAGACGACGACGATGAGCTTTAGCATATTCACAGATTTCACATTTGGGACGTGAGTCAAAAGGTATTTTGCTAGCAGGTAAGAACTTAGTGGTCCCGAATGGTTCGTACCCTAACATTCTTTGAATATCACTGAAGTTCCTATGACCAAAACGAAAGTGCCATTGGAGTAAGCACTTAGCCGATGGAGATAGATTTTGATTGCCGTCGTCGGTGACACAGAGATTCATTTGTGGAGAAGTGGCGGAGGAATTACGCCCTTGCGCAATGGGAAGGTGTGAACGAGAGTCATAAGCAATTTTCAGAGCAGGGGAATCTTTGAATTTTAGTTCTGCTTCATCCTCTCGACAGATGAACTCTCCACTAATACCTCGAGAGCTATTGAAGAGACGTTGTGGACTAATGAGACGGACCTTGGATGCTGGAACATAATAGCATTCTGTTTTGATAGTGACTGTGGCGCCAGACAAAGACTCGAAACTCCATTCGACAACACCAATACCTTCAATTAACATTCCATTAGCCATACCACCGAGTCGGAGGTCTTGAATAGGACGACGGAGATCACCAATGAAATCTTCACGATTTGGAGAGATGGCAAGACTGCAACCAGAGTCAAAGATGACGCGGAAGGATTCCACGTAGGACGGGTTGATAAAGTTTTGAAGTCCACGAAGAGAGGTATTATAAGCTACTGGAAGAGGGCACGAGGAGCTGGGGAAGTGATTTGTTACAGGCTTGAAGACACAGTCGAAGTAATGGGTCACGGAGGCGGGATCTTCGAGGTGTAGCCAATCCAAGTCGGAAACGGGAAGATCAGTAACAGCATCAAAGAAGAAGGGATGAGAGGTAGGATCGGAGGGGCAGTCAAAGAATTCTAACTCAACCGTGGCAAGAGAGTGAGCTGAGGCCTGAATGTTGGAAACAGGAATATCTCCTCCCTCAGTGAGGGAACTCTGACATTCATAATAAGTTGAGGGATCCGACTCGTTGAAGACAGAGCCAAGAGATTCATGAAAGACGTCTCCTTTAGGCGGGATCAGTCCCATAATTTCGTTATATTGGTAACGCCCAATTTGAAAATGCACTGCTGGAGAAAGGGTAACAAGGTTGTCAATAGCAAGTGTCCGATGGAAGGATGTGTGAAGAGCATGGGCAATTGAATAACTGGGATGATGTCCGCGAGAACTAGAACAGTCTATCATGATGGAGGATAGAATGAGCCATCTTCGAGGGAAGCAGGAAAGAGGTGATTTGAGACGGCGACGACGGTCACGGCGAGAAAGAGCTTTGGGTTCAGCGAGACATGTGGAAACAATGGCGTGGAGGGAGTCCCAGAGCACGAGGGACATGAAGAGGAACGAGACATTGAAGAAGCCGTTGAGGGAATGGAGTTTAGCAGCAATGTAGAAACGGCAGGCACAGAAGACTAGAGAGGATAGGACTGGGAGACTGAGAAGGAAGGCTTGGATACCGGAGACGAAGGATAGACAGGGAGGCATAGCTGAATCATAGTAAATGTCAGTTGTTTCTAGAACGAGGGAGGAAAGGATCTTGATCATACAAAAGAACGGAGAGAGAGGCTTCTCAGGAGCAGGACTTGGAGAGCGCTGCTTGATGGAACATGGAGTTGAAGTTGGAGACGAGACGGTGAATGGAGTTGAAGTTGGAGACGAGACGGTGAAGATGGATCCTTGTGCATCAAGGAACTCTGGTGATGGATCAATTGAGAGGACAGGGGAATCAATGCAGTCGAAGTATTCTGCATAGCAAGGTAAGTAACTGGTAATGTCGATGTTATTAGAGTTATCATCATCGTCATCTTCTTCATCTTCTTCACGAGCGAGTTCAAGGACATGATCGGCCCTAGAGACGAAAAAGAAACCTTCACAATCACACTTATTGGCAAACCAACCGGGTGATCCACAATTATCACAGTAGAAGAATTGCGTGTCGATTACGTCGTCTTCGGAATCGGAGGAAGCCTCAGCTTCAGGATCAGAGGAAGATTCAGATGCAGGAGGGGAGGGAGGATCATGGATGACTCCTCCGGGAGCGGGAGACCATCCCACGTTCACAGTCTTGCGAGCTACCATACGACGACGACGAGCAACGGGAGCAACGGTAACGGATTGGACGCCAGTAATCTCATCCTCATCATTCTCCTCAATTTCGGCACAGTAGATTCCTTCGAGATCCCAATGAAGTTCATTTTCATCCTCAACAGATGATAGATTCCCGGACGGAGCTGCGGCAGGAGCAGGAGCGGGAGCGGCAGCAGGAGCCGGAACAGGAGTTGGAGTTGAAGCGACACTTGGATGTCTCTTTTTGGAACCATGATCTTTGGTAGTGTGAGTCCTGTTATAGATACCAATTTTGTTAGTGGCAGAACAGAAACAGTGAAGGCAGAAATAGAATTTCTCTCCATAATGCTCCACAACAGCATTCTTATCATCTGGATGGACATATTTCCAAGCTTGCATAGGGTGACGTTCAGTATTGTCATACCCTCCTCTACCACCACGACCTCCACCGCGGCCTCCACCACGGCCTCCTCCACTATGATGACGCTTGGGATGAGGACAGACCTTGCGAAAGTGATTTTCACCGCAGTTGAAACATACGACAGTATCCGAGTTGCTGTCAGGAGCTGCACCACCATTGAAACTAGACTTGGGAGTTGAAACTGAGGTGGGAGTTGGAGTGGGAGCAGGAGCAGGAGTATAATGTCCTGCAGGAGTACTGTTGAGAGCGGGCCAATTATTACTCTTCAAGAGATTTCCATAAGTCTCCGTCATGAAGGCGATTGTTCCATACGGTCCGAATTTTGAGTAATCAGGATGAGCAGCTTGAAGGGTAGGATCTCCTAATCCGAATAGATCTTCGAATGCCGTCGTGTTGATGTAGCGGTTGATGAATGCCTGGTTCGCAATGGAAGATTCAGTCTTGCTGCATTTCTCGAGAAGCACAGATCCAAGATCTTGGGGAAGTGAGTACGCGGACCTCATCACTTTAATATGTTTAAGTGCTTTGGCCGTAAGGTCAGTGATATTTTCACCAGGGAAATCATTGAGAGAAAGAGCACGAAAGGATTCTTGTGCAGCCTTGACATCTGTGATCACGGATGCATTGCAGGCATCGAGGATCATCATGAAATAGATCTGTCCTGGGAGAGATTCGAAATTAACGACATGGGAGAAACGGTGCTTCACGGTGTCTCTAAAGTCAGGAGACACAAGAGCTTCAACAACGAGACGGGAAAATGCAACGTCCAATTTCTCGTATGCATCATAAGTCCGGAAACGATCTTGAATGGATTCAAGAGTCTCAACGGCGGCCACAAGGACGGGAGCAGGCTCAACTTGGCGTGATTCATATTCAGCAGTAACTCCAGCAATAGTGAAGAGATGATGGTCGGAGATAACATCGGTCATAATGGTCGGATCAGATGGATGAGGCATGGAGAATAAATTCTGAAGGCCATTGTGATTGACTCTTTCATTGAGTTTCTCGATGAGACGATCTTTATCGAGTTCATCCGGAGAGGAGTCATTGAGTTCAATGGTACCCTTGAAGGTAACCGACGACACATCATGTCTTTCTTTGATTAGGGAGTTTTCATTGGCACTTGAGATCTTGGAATTGCCACGGAGTTGAGAGTTGTAACTGAGAGAGGAATTGATCAGGCGATAGTTGCTATCCAGCTTACTACCACCGAGGAAGATAGCACGAGTTTCGAATACATGACGTCCTCCTCGCTTGGGGAGGGGAAGGGGAGGTGGAACAGCAGCCATTTGAATGGGAGGTGGAACAGCAGCCATTTGAGATCGGCGGCTCGACGATAATATCTGTCTGGATGGATGCTTTGTTTAAATGTTAGTAAATATCTTGGAATGCACAGGGATGTGTATCAGACTCATAACCAATCACAGTATCGACAGATATCTTGATGGATGGCAACTAAAGGATGTAGTTGAATGAACTTGTTGATGTTTTCTTTAATTGTGATTAGATAGATTATTTATATGTAGATTGGACGTGACATTCGTCCACTGATTTTAGTAAAGAGGTAGAGTGAATCATTCATGACTCAACACAATTTCGTCAGATCTTGTCAAGAGTCAAAAACCCTATTCAACAAGGTATTCTGACTACAGCGACCTGTTTGCTTCGGTTGGTCCAGCGACTTTGAATTTGACTCCCAGTGCGTCCGGGGATTAGGTTCTCTTCGTTCCAATTGTTCCCAGAAGAAAGGTGTTTTACCAGAATGATTCGGTCTTCGTCTTCTGTCCATTTCCGTCGACCATTGGATGACATTAGGACTGTTACTGCATCCGAGATTTCCTTCGAAACTATTTGCGTTCGGAATATCATCTCTGTCCAGGAGGAACTTTTTGGTATTGTCGTTGAAGATGTTATGTACGCCGCCAATGTTTTTTTGTAAACATACACAGCGACCTGTTTGCTAAGGTTTTTCCAGCGACCTTTAATTTGAATCCCAGTGCGTCCGGGGATTAGGTTCTCTTCGTTCCCATTGTTCCCAGAAGAAAGGTGTTTTTCCAGAAGGATTCGGTCTTGGTCTTCTGTCCATTTCTGTAGACCATTGGATGACATTAGGACTTTTACTGCATCCGAGATTTCCTTCGAAAGTGATTGCGTTCGGAGTGCTATCAAACATTGTTTGATATCATCTCTGTCCAGGAGGAACTTTTTGGTATTGTCGTTGAAGATATTATGTACGCCGCCAATGTTTTTTTGTAAACATACACAGCGACCTGTTTGCTCAGGGTGGTCCAGCGACCTTTAATTTGAATCCCAGTGCGTCCGGGGATTAGGTTCTCTTCGTTCCAATTGTTCCCATTGTTCCCAAAAGAAAGGTGTTTTTCCAGAAGGATTCGGTCTTGGTCTTCTGTCCATTTCTGTCGACCAGCAGCATTGGATAACTTGGGGAGTCCATTCAGTTCTTGCCAGTGTTTATGGACATCAAAGGGAGTGCGTCCGGGGAGGTGGAGTACGATTTCATTCCATTCGTTCCCAATAGCATGTTGTGCGTTCAGAAGGATTAGCCGGTCTTTGTCTTCTGTCCATTTGTGGGTGGGAGCATTTGGTAACCCCTCTGAACAAGGTTTTGACCATTCTTCAAAGCCAGTTGCTATGAGTTTATCTCCCAGCTCCGTTGGCGGTAACCTATTTATTAAAATCATGTGACGCATTTTGGCAACAAATTCATAAAGACCCTTCTTTGGGAACTCTTTGGGAACTCTCATGTGTCCATTAATTACAGTTTTCAATAAATCAAAATACATTTCGAGCTTTTGAACAATTGTTGAACCAAGACTTGGCAAACACATTCCAAGTCCCATCAAACCATCCCGTCCACTATCCATTTGTTCGGTAAAATCTAGTGTGGCGCCTTCAACAAATCCTCCACAACGTTCGACAGATTTGACAATGCAATCGCGAAAGAACCAAGTTGCTGAACCAGGAACTGAATTAAATGCACATGAAGTAAACAAATAATGCGGATGGCATACAAAATAGAACGATCAGAAGAATGTTTCTGATAGACTTCTTCGATTTTCTGAAATTTCTTTGTGACAAATTTGGAGCAAAAGATGGCGCGGGGGGGGCGGGGGTGTTAAGATAATTGTAACGCGTCACGACTCACTCACGACCAGCTACAGTAGCCTTCCTTCACCAAGCCAATCAAATAAATGACAGCTGTAAATTCGCATTTGGTGGCTAGGAAAGTCTTGCGAAGATTGAAGCGGTCACACTTTGGGGGTGATCCGGGGGTGATCAGGTGACACTTCAAGCTGTAATGACAAGTGAGCCTAGAGCATAATTCAATTTATGAAACCAAAAGTATGGTTACACAAGTGCGAAGATTGTTTGGTATTTATGCTCTGGTTACGGCTGTATCAATAGATGCCTTCGCCCATTTGTCGATACCTTCAAGAACAAACTCGGCAGCAGCCAAGAGCAAAACCTTTCAGGGCAAAACTGATAGAACAAAACTATGTGCATTTGAGCATATTCATTCTACAATTGGTGTCATTAACAAATGCTACCAAACCAGCCCCATTCTTTCTGCGTGCGTCACGTGTGGGGTGAAAGCCTCTGCCGCCGACTTTGTAGCCCAACTGAATGCTGAGCCGGATCTTACATCGAGTGGTACAAGCGAAACAGCGTTTGCAACGACTACAGGTAGTGATTCTTTTCAAGAGAATATCGCCGCAACCTTTCACTTCGAACTACCTCGAAACTTAGCATTTCTTCTATATGGTGTCGTCTACCAGGGATTCTTTCAGCACTATCTCTACAATATATGGTTTCCTGTGTTGTTTGGGACAAGCAACGATATTGTCACGGTGGCAGCAATGGTATTGTTCGACACAGTGTTGATTGTGCCGATCATCTGCTTGCCCCTTGCATACCTGACAAAGACTCTGATTTCTGGCGGAACTGTTCAGAATGGCATTGAGAAATATGTTCATGACGTGAAACACACGAACCTTGTGCTTCATTTCTGCGCAATATGGATTCCTGCTAAGGTAAGATTTGTTGGTGTTTGGGTGCCATGCCTATATTTCCACATTTTTTCAATCCGTGATACCAACGTTATTCCAACTAAATCATGTTCATCTTTGTCGCTACAAATCCTTCTATTTATATGAATATTGGAATCTTTGTTTTTCGAAATCAAATTAAAGTTTCTTGCTTTTGGAGTGGTAGCAGAACACCTCCGGATTCCATTCTTTGCGTTTATATCTTTCTTCTGGATGATAATCCTTTCCACCATTAGCAGTTCTTCGGCTAGCAAAAATGTAAAATGAGAAGAATGTTGGGGGCACGACACAAATGACACGAACATAGAAGATGATGATATGTTTTCATGGTTGGTGGATGAGGAGTATGAACCATTGCTCGTTTCGAGTTTGTAAACAATACCTGGGTTGTAATAGTTTTATGTCAATATACACTGCTGTGTTGTTTGTAATTTGCTTTATATTTCCCGCACCAGTGTGGATGCTATCCCCTATGATGCGAAATACTTCGATGAGAGTATTTCTCCATGTGTTACGTGTGCTTTGACTGCTTTGAGCATAGTCAGACTTTGGATATTTCCCACACGTACTCTCACTTTTCGCAATGATCAACAAACGCATAAATTTCCATTTGAAAACCGCTTTCCCCCTCGAACATGAATGCAATGCCATATTTCAAACAATAATAACAGCAATCATTACTGTTTCATGGATGAGTATGAATCAATCATTGCCCTTGCTTGTAATCCATGCGGAGAATGATAGAGAAGAACTTTGATTTGAAGTGGTCTGTGTTTTGGATAGCTAATATACATCACTGGTAACACTACCCTTACAATATTTCGGGAAATGCCTCATGGAATGTAAGTGATAAAAACAATTGTTCGATCTTTTTGATTTAGAGTACAGTATATCCGTTGAGGGATCAAGCGATGGGAGGAAGAGGATGAAATTATCGAGCAAGGAATTATGTAAAATAGTGTCTTGAATACTGAAGTTTTCCGGAAGAGTCAATAAAAATATGAATTATGTACAGCTTTTGGTTGTATGGACTATTGAGTGGGTTACAAGTGAAGCCAATTCGTCACACTGGTGAATTTAAATTGACTCGACCCCTGTTTTTGCTGGTATTGCCTTTGCCTTTTGCCTTTTTAGTTTTCACTCCGTTCATGTGTTGAGCAGTTTTTCTCATGGACTTGTTGTGTTCCACTTCCAAAGCTCTCCCGATTCCCGGCCGAAGCTTCATCGTTTGAAGTTCG
>Ga0209712_10004512_pt1 | contig 11046 bp, 25 predicted proteins | sample ArcOceMetagenome_FD_187443 | JGI IMG/M metagenome (GOLD analysis project Ga0209712, IMG submission 187443) | Marine eukaryotic phytoplankton communities from Arctic Ocean - Arctic Ocean - Greenland ARC118M Metagenome (SPAdes) (version 2) | ecosystem: Environmental > Aquatic > Marine > Oceanic...
CTTGCCTGTATCGCTTGCATTGATGCTGTTACATCTGCTGATTTGCGCGTGTGACCAATGAAAGTGGCGTAATCAGGTGGATAACTTGTTTCTTTCTTTTGTGCTGCTACTGCCTTAATCTCTTCAACATTTTCAAAGCCTCTGCCAAATTCAGCCAAACTTAAATGCTCTAGTTTTCTACACCAAGTCACAAACCTAGGATTATCCATCGTTGCTAACTGGTTAATGCTGATCCATAGGTTGGGCCATAAAATATCCATGCGTAACCAAAGTTCAGCCATTATTCGCACATGACTAGCTGTAAATGGCGACTGTTTCTTTTGCTGCTGCGAGCTGTTTCTCATAGCTTGAAGTGCGAGCTGATTGCTGTTGGTTAGTCCCATTGGAATATCCTCCGTTGGTTTTATTTGTCTGATTACGTTGAAGCCAACTAATTACCGATGATTTCCAGTTTTGCATAGGGCTTTTACCAGCAACCAGCCAACCATTCGATTCAAAGTAATGAAAATATTTAGTTGGTTCGTTAGGGTTAAGAGATAAACTATTTTCTTGGCAGTAATCAGCCATGAAGTTTTCAATCTCATTAATTGATGGTTTAACAAATACAGCAAGGGTTTTTCCTTTTACTGGTTTGTTAATATGGTTTGTTATTTGGTTTGTTACTTGTACATGGTCTCTCAGTCCAAGATCGTACTTGGCATCTGAGTCCAAATTGGTCTTGGTATCTGAGTCCAATTTGGTATCTGAGACCAACTTGGCATCTGAGACCAAATTGGTGAGTCTTTCTGGCATACACATCTTGTATTGATTGCAGCCTGTAAAACCTTTCTTTTTCTTGGTCAACCAGCCCTTTTTAGCCAAGCTAGTCGTAATCTTAGAAATGCGAGTTTTGTCATTAATATTAGAACGCTCTGAAAGCGCATCTAAGCTAGGAAATACTAACTCAGTAACTTTGCCCCTATAACTGAACAACGCCAGTAATACGCGCCTCTCTGGGTCAGACAGTAGTGGGTCAGTTAAAGCCTCTAGTGGTGCAACAAGTATATTCATACGCAGCTCGACATTTTAAAATTTTTATCTATTTATTAATTTTCTTGATCGGCATTAAATCTTGAAATACGCTTAATTCACTGAATCGTTTATTACGTTCTTTATCAACGAGGCTTCTCATGTACACTGATAATTCAATATTAAGTAAATACGAATCTGCTTTTGCAAAGGCGTACAGATCATCGTCCAAAGAAGTTGTGACTGAGTTTGATAATTTTTCCGTCATTAAATGTCCGTCCTTGACTTTTCAATTGGATTTATTTGATTCAAAAGATAGTGCATTTGATGAAGTCTTGTTGCTGGAACAAAATCACCCCAATGGCAGATTGCACTATGAGTAACTCCAATAGCCTCGCCTATTTTGGTTTTAGTCCCAAATGCGTGTATTAGATCGGTAATTGGTATTGCTGGAAGTTCTTTCATTTCTCAATGTTAGTATACTCACAACATTAATGTCAACCTTCTGTCTAAAATTAATAGAAAACTGTCAATCAAAATGACACCAACCTCACACATTTAGATTGTAAGATTACTTGCGACATTTAATATAAATTTTAAGGTTACAAAAAAATGAATTTAGGCGAGCGAGTAAAGAAATTGCGTAAAGATCAAGGTTGGTCACAACAAGATTTTGCTAATCGAACCTCAATATCAAGAGCAAGGGTTGCTCAACTAGAAACTGATCCTAGCGCAGAAGTTAAAGCGGCAGGGTTAGTATCCATAGCCAAGGCTTTTGGATGCACCATAGAGCAATTATTATCAAATAATGCGCTCGAATCGAGGGGGGGATTAAAGCTAAATCCGATCACTCGGAAAGCCCCCGTGGTAAGCTGGAATTCCCTACCAGCCATAATAGAGGGAAAATTTATGCTAGAAAGTAAGCACTGGGTAGGATGCCCATACGATCTATCGGAGAATTCTTTTGCGCTTGAAGTGCAAGATGAAGTAATGACTGCCAGTAACGGCAGATCGTATCCGCTAGGTGTTTTAATTTTTGTTGACCCAGATAAAACGCCCGTAAATGGGGATCGCATTGTTGCGATAGATACTGAAAATTTAAGTTCTGTTTTTCGGGAATACGTTATAACAGGTGGTGTTGAACATTTAAAACCTTTGAATGATCGCTACCCTATAAAAGAGTTTTCATCATCAACCAGGATCATCGGAACTGTAGTTGGTTCTTATCAATCAGAGGGATAAAATGTTAGTTTGTAATTTAAATAATAACCGACATAGATCGCTAAAATGGATGGTAGAGGCAGTGTATGAGTGGCATTTAATCCACACTGATACGTTTGCTTGTACTGAACCCCTTTTTGGTTGTTTGGAAAAAATATCCAAATCTATGAAAACAAATTTTGGAAATAATGTTAACGAGCAGTGTCCACAAGGCCCACCTAGTAAATAATTTAATCATTATTAATACCTTCTAAAATATCAGTAAAATTACCTAAAAATTCATTAAAAAACTAACATTTTAAATGTTTTCCCGAAAAAGCTGTACTTTTGATTGTGAGTTAGCTAACATAACCACAGATATGAAGCTGACTAAGGAAATTTAAGATGAACTCATTAACCAACCATTGTCATGTAACCAACCAGGTTAACGCCTACACCGATGAACCTACCGATACACCCTTAGATGGTGTGTTTGATGATTGCTCCCCTCTAAAAGACATTTACGCAGCCCTAATGTTCAAGCGTAAAGTCACCTTCCAAGCTGGCTGGAATTATGAGCCAACAACCTATACAGCCTTTGACATTCTATTAGACCGCATTAACGAGAACGCTGACACAACAGACTTAGCCGCCTCTATATTTGCTGCCGCATTATTCAACGAGAACAAAGGCGAGATAGCAACAGACCTAGCCCAAGCAAGTGATTTTGAGGCATGGGTTTATGACTTCTTTAAATACCTACAAAACTCAAAGCCAGCACCCTTCACCAAGCCCAACTTAGAATTTTTAAATGTACGAGGTGCGTAATGAATATTTCAAAGGAAACGCTAATCATTAATACGTTAGGTTGTTTAATTTGGGTTGTTTGTTGTGTCTGGTGGACGCTAGGAATGACCGCATGAGTGCTACAACTCAAGTGTGGTTGTTTTTCGCTCTAATAATTATTAGTGGAGTACAGATATGAATGTTGATATTTACTTGGAGGTTTTAAGCGACCTTCACAAGCTATGGGAATACAGCAACCCGTATTGTAAAAAGTTAAATGCTGAAAAACACTCAGCCTATAAAGAGGCTGCATTAAAAATAATATCTGGAATAGATAGAGGTGAGGTATGAGTATTCAAAAAAAGTTAGCTGATATTCAGCAAGTTCTAAAAGCACCAAAAGGCCAGCGTAATAATTTTGGCAAATACGACTTTCGATCATGTGAAGACATATTAAAAGCTGTTAAGCCGCTACTAGGTGACTTGTCATTAACGCTAAGTGATGAACTTGTATTTAGTGGAATGTTAGAGGATGAAATTGTAGCGGCTGGCGTTACTGTTAAAACTCAGCGTGTATACATTAAAGCTACAGCTACACTGAGTAATGGCGCAGATACTATTACTGCTACAGCCTATGCAAGAGAAGCAAGTGTTAAGAAAGGTATGGATTCATCACAGCTAACGGGAAGCACTAGCAGCTATGCGCGTAAATACTGTTTATCAGGGCTTTTTTCTATAGATTCTGAGGCTGATTCTGACGTTACAAATAAGCACAATGAAGATAAGACTTTAATGATTGATATGACAAATGATTTAGACATGAGTCTTGAAGGTATGGCAAGCCAGCCAGCAGCACAACCCGTAAAGCGAGTAAGCAAAAAACTTGTTCAAGATGTAGTGGCTTTAGTTAATTCTAGTCAGGAAACAAACGAAACAAGTTTGCTCGTAGAGGCTTTAGGTGAACTAGATCAAAATGAAAAACAAGTTATTTGGAAACAGTTAACAGGTAATCAACAAGAATTTGTACGTTTAACTAAGGAGATGTAAGCATGAGTAATTACGATAATTCAAACAAGGGCGGTATTTGGAAAAACGATAAACGTGAATCTGAGACACACCCCCACTTCAAGGGAAATGCAGAAGTAGGCGGTATTGATTACTGGGTGTCTGGGTGGCTACGCAACAAAGACGGCAACCCTAATGCGCCAGCTATGAAGTTTTCTTTTACAGCCAAAGAAACACAAGCACATCGACAGCCACCGCAGCAGTCAACACAAATGGCACAGGCTAAAGAAGCGGTCATGGCTGGCATGGATAGAGGGCCAGATAACTTTGACGATGATATTCCATTTTAAAAAGTACCACAGAGTAAAATTAAATAATAATTATTAAAATTAAATAATAAATAATAATTAATAAAATGAAAATTAAATCAAAAGTTGGTTACAGCATTGGTGAAATAACTCAAATTGGTTATGACATTGATGCTGACAGGTGTGCAGATTGTGGAATGTCGGTAGAGCATGAAGATTTTACATGGCATCACCCAGAAGCATTAACTGATAAACAAACCCACTAGGAGTGGCAAATGAACATTAATAGTTTAACCAACGTCACCATATCTGGCATTTGTACAGCAGATTACCCAGATTTTGTGGACGCTTATATTGCCAGTGCGGATGATGCTAATGGCAACCCATTGTCAGATGAACAGCTAGAAGTATTAACCAATGACCATCAAGAATTTGTGCAGGAAATGGCACACGATGAAATGATGGGTTGGGTATGAACAATAAAGTGCAAGTGCAAGTGCCAGTGCCGATCACCATGCTTTCCGATCAGGCAATTATCAATGAGTTAAACAGGCGCAATAAGCTAATTAAATGGGCGCGTAAAAGGATTGTTAAAAAATGAATGATTTAATGAGCGAACAAGAACTTGAAAAAGTGACGGGATACAAAGCCCAAGCCAAGCAATGCAAGTTGCTAACAGAGCATGGAATATTCTTTGTTAAAGATGCTAATGGGCAACCACATGTAACCTGGTACTCATTTAACAACCCTACGCATTTGCGGTTCAACGAATCCTTGGCGCATAATGACGAACCAGACTTTTCGGCAATGGGTTAATTATGTCTCCAAGAAAACGAATTAACGGCCCTGATTGGCTACCTGTGCGGTGCTACTTAGGCAAGAGTGCGTTTGAGTACCGCCCTAAAAGTGGTGGCTGTGTGCGTCTGGGTAAGTTTACAACGCCCAAAGAAATCATTTTGGCAAATTATAATGCTGCTAGGTTACTGCATGAAGAACCAACAGGCGCGTTTTCCGAATTAATTCGTGGATACCTAGCCAGCGTTAGATATTCAGAGTTAGCAGTGCGAACTAAAATTGATTATGCGCGATATGCTAAAAAACTAGACTTGGTGTTTGGTAAGATGAATCGTAACCGCATTAAACCGCATCACATTCGCCAGTACATGGATAAACGTAAAGAAGGTGGCGTGATTGTGCAGGCCAATCGGGAAAAGTCATTTCTTAGTTCAGTATTTAGTTGGGCCTATGAAAATGGCAAAGTAAACATGAACCCCGTAAAAGGTGTTCGCAAATTTAAAGAAACACCACGCCCTAGATACATTGAAGATTGGGAATACAATTTATGGCTAGATCAGGCGTATATTAAATGGCCTTTATTAGCTGCTGCAATGGAAATAAGCTACTGCTGTGCAGCTAGAGAAGCAGACGTTTGGAATTTAGAGCGAGAAAAGCTATTAGAAGAAGGTATTAAGATAAGGCAGGGAAAGACAGGCAAAATACAAATTAAAGAGTGGAACCCCCGGTTAAGGGCTGCTGTTGATTTAGCTTTATCAGTACAAAAACTTACTAACTTTAAGTGGGTATTTTGTGATAAGAAGGGCCACCATCCAGCACAAGGGGCATTGCAAGAATGGGCTTTACTAGCTAAACGCAAAGCTAAGTCAGAATACAATGGGGTATTAAATATAGATTTTACGTTCCATGATATTAAAGCTAAAGCCATTTCTGATTTTGAAGGTAACAAGCAAGAATTTTCTGGTCACAAGACCCAATCCCAAGTGGCAATCTATGATCGCAAAGTAAAGGTCACTCCCACCTTAAAATAGTCCAAAACTGGTTGCATGAACACCGCTGTATAACCACTGTATAAAATCCCAGAAATTCGGAACTTTATTCGGAAGTGTTCGGAAGTTAGTAAGGGCTATCGCTGAAAGGTACTGGTAATGGGGTGGACGATGGGGTTCGAACCCACGACCACCGGAATCACAATCTGAGGGTTTAATCTATTAAAACAAAGACTTAACCCTCTATTTCCGAACAATTTACGATTTTTACAACCCTAAACTGCCTAGCTTTTTTCAATCTTCAACACTGTATATTCGGAAAGTGTTTCCGCGAAAAACGACACTATAAAGTAAACCCCGTTCTGTTGCTATAAATAATTAATTTATTTTAGGGTGGTCTTAACTCAGCTAATTTGTCTGACTTAGAACCACCCATGATTAGTTTATAATTTTCATCCAGTTTAATCGCTTAATTGTTTGGATGAAAGTCTGACACTTCTTAAACTGTCCAGACACTTCTATTGCAGACCCACCTTTTTTGATTTGGGTGAATTGACATTTATTACCGATAACCCTGTACATCTATCCGTTTTGTCTATACAATATGGTTATGGGTTGAGTTAGCCCACACCGACCAAGCGGAACTTGGTACTAGGAGAAAAGTTATGTTAACTATTAAAAACGTAAAACACAGTGTTTTTGCTTCTCAAGAAACTAACTGTTTTGAAGCCACTGTTTATTGGAATGGAAAAAAAGCTGGTTATGCTGAAAATTCTGGCAGAGGTGGATGCACAGATATTCATTGGTTAAATAGGGATGCTGAAAAAGAAGCTATAACTTGGGCTAAAACTCAGCCTGACATAGTAACTGACTTATGCCTACAAGATTCTGATGAAATTTTTACTTATACGTTTGATTTAGAGGGTGCTATAGACGAATTGCTAGAAACGCACTTAGCAGAAAAAGAACTTAAAACTAAGCTAAAAACAAAACTTTTAATTAAAGATGATAATTCTAATAAAGATGAATTTCACAGTTGGACTTTTAAAAAATATAAATTCTCAAAAGAACAACTAATAGAAGGTGTGTTAAAAAAAGCTAATTTGGTTAACCCAGTAGTTTTAAATTTATTACCCCTAAATGAAGCATTAAAGATTTGGAGGGGTAAAGCATGAACAAGCCAATGGATAAACAAGCCTTATGTTTAATAACAATGATGAGCCATCATTTAACGCATGAGTATGCATCGGAAGAAAACAAGCAGCGCAACCTTGATGCTCACCTAAAAGAATTTAAATATTTTGCATCACTACCCGTTACTGATTTTTCACAAAGCGTCTGGGATGAAATGAACCAATTGTTTAATTCATGGGGTGACGCATGAAAATTTCTATAAAATGCTCACATTACCTAATACCTGATGCTGACACTGAAATTAGTGCTGACATACCTGTAGGAAAGTTAGTGAGGCTTTCCCACAGCCAAGTTAAAAAAGCGGTGATTGATGCAGGGTATGATTGGATTGAAACAGATGTTTTTGTTGCTAATTGGCCCGAAAAAGGTCGTTACTTGTTAAAGCCAAGAGGCCGTATAAATTTAAGCGCAGGGGGTTAGCCATGAATAAGCCAACCAATGACTATGAGGCTTTAGTGCTGGCTCTAAGGCTAAGTATTACAGCAGACACAGACGAGCAATTTAATCGCGCTTTAGAAATGGCAGAGGGCTTTGCAGCTAGGCTTACCGACATTGAAGTAGCTAGGGCTAAAAAAGAAGTGGAGGTGATACATGAGTAATATAATAAATCATAAAGAAGGTTACATATTGAGTTTAAAACTTTTATGGACTGCAAACACATGGGCTAAAAAAGATAAATGCAATGAACTATTAAGGTTTTTCTCACAAGAATTTACAGAAGATCAAAAGCAAAAATATAGTTTTATTGCTATAGACGAAAGCAATTATGAGGGACTTGTTGAGTCTCTTAAAGAGTTTCAATTATTAGCAAAAAAAGGAGAATTATTGTGTAACTCTAGTAGTCTGCGAAAGGCTTTTGATTTAATTGAAACCAACTCTGAGCATTTAACAAATAAAGAAATAGCTAGGGCTAAACGTCAAGTAGAGTGGGAAGAATGACTGATAAAACAAAGTGGGATTATGTAAATAATAAAGTGTGGGCAGATAATGTTGAATGGGTAGAAGTAAAAAGTAGACCTTTACAGCATGGAAGCACTGGCAATGCTAATGCCAGTAAAGAAGTGGAGGTGATACATGAGATACAGAAAACCAACCAATAACCATGAGGCGCTTGTTTTAGCACTGGATATATTTATGCGAGTTGATGAAGATGATGAAGATGGTCGAAGCAAGGCGTATTGCATGCTTGATTATTTCTTTGACCAAATGACCGAAAAAGAGATAAATGCGGCTGAACTAGCTGGCGACTATAAAAAGAGTTAAATGATATAAAAAGTTTAAGCGAGTTACTTAATGACTGAACAACATGGAAGCACTGGCAATACCAACGCCAGCAAAGAAGTGACCAAATCATCAGTGCTGACCATGCGCTGTACGCCAAGCGAAAAGGCTAAATGGGTCAATGCTGCTAAAGGTCAAAAGTTAGCAAAGTGGGTTACTGAATCTTTAAATGACGCTGCCCAAAAAAAGACCACCTGATCGAAGTGGTCTAAGGCTAGGGAGAACTAGCTAGGGGAATATTATTTTTTCTTCATTACACTATCAGCTAGACCACCGCCAAAGTAGAACATGACTATCGTGAGCATTATCCAATCAATTTGGAACTCTGATAATATTTCTTTTACCCCAGTAACGTCTTTATTTAAAAAAGTCATTACGATCACAAGAACGTAAGTGCTTATGTATGTCACTGAGAACATGGTCGCCATGATGCGCTGTGCGATCTTAAATGGCGCGTAGGCAGTCATTAAATCAGTCTTAGCTTTGGTCTTAGCCTCAATCATTTCAGTATCAGAGGTGTGGAATGAGTCTATCAAATCCATGCCTTTGCTAATCACATCACCACTGCCAAAGATTGTGCTTAAAACGCCCATAATTAGTCCTTGATTTGAAAGTGAGGCATGTCTTTCCATGACCGCCAGAGGCCACCCCACTGTAGCTCTATCCCTAGCTGACTGGCACTCTGCAACATAGCAGTGGCGATTGTGGTAAGGTGAAGGGTGTCCCAACTGGCCTTTCCGTCAACGTAAGCGAACACATCGAGGGCTTTGCCAGTTTGGTGATATGACTTTTTAGCTGTCCCGTCACACTTAGATTTGCCAGAGGTGTACAATTCAGCTTGGTCTTGGGTACTGCGAAATCCTCCGCTTGAAGGGACCCCGAAATCAATAGGGCTAAGAGTAATGGCAAGCTCTGCAATGTCAATGAGCCGATCATCTATCCCCTCCATATTCTTCATGCTGTTCTTGCCTAGCTGAAAAGTCATTTTGCTATGCCCTCTTGCATAAAAACTAAAATCGCTGCGGCTACTGCGGCTGCTAACCAGGCTCCTTTTTTAATGACTGACCGACCCACGGCTTGATGAAACTTTTCCATAGATTTTTTACTCGCTAGTTCAGCAATCTTATCTAGCTGTGCTTCCGTCAATTCAATGTCTTTCATTTCTATCTCACATAATAATAAGTAACGCCAAACATTAAGGCGAATACGACTAACAGCCACGACATTACTTTAATGCCCAGATTTAAATTTTGTTGCAAAGCTTTTTGACGTTGGTATCTAGCCTTTGCTTTATTCTTTACTGCATCTTTCCTATCCCTAGCAGCTTTAGCTTGAAAGCTCATCCAATCCTGCCAAAGACCTGGCCTACCGCAATAAATCATAAATTGCTTTAACTCAGCTTCTTGTGCCTTAATTTTTTCAAGTGCTAAAAATTCTTCCAGTTCATTTTTTGGCCCTGTCTTATTTTCTACTCGTTTAGATAGTTCTGCTTTTGAGTCAAAATATTTAATAAGTGAGGCAGAGCAGTCGATCAACTCTCGTCCACTACCTATAGCCTTTTTTATAGTGCTGTATGCCAGGTTGCAGGCTGCCAGTTCCGCGAGCACTAGGCAACCCAGTGCAGGGTGCTATACGCAGGCAGTGCATATGGCTTGCTAATTGGCTGTACACGCATATAATCCTGCTCCCGTATTACTTGCGGCTCAACTACATAAGCCATGTTCACTGGCGGTAAAGGCGTTATATGAACTGGATATAGTTCAACAGGGCTAGACCACACTAATAAGTCTTATCCCAAACTCGCAATTTATCAAAGTCACCTGATAACATTTTGCGCTTAACAACTTCTGCTTTAGCGTGGGTATCATCCCAAGCCACACCAGCCTCTTTTAGCCATTCGCCCATCAATGCCGCATCAATTACGCCTACTAATTTGTTCTCACCAAATCCATCAATGCCTTGGTCGCGGTAGGCTTGTGCCTGGTCTAGCATTGGGTTCCAATCATGTTTTTTTACATGAACAATTTTGTTGCCGTCTTGATGCCATGATTCTGAAATCTTAGCCATGAAAATCTTTCCTAAAAAAAAGGGGCATATTTCAGCCCCTTGGTTGTTGCCTTTTACTAAGCGGTACAGTCTGCGATTAGACCTAATGACTTCTCATTACGAACGACCAAAGTGGCCTCCGTTAAGCATTGTCGCGTGACATTATCACCATTTTTCGCAAGTTCCTCACTCTTCATCGGACGTAATGATGCTAGTGAAAGCATATCGGTTTGAAGAATAAACACTGAACGGGCTTCTTGGTGACGCGAAGGGGTAAACGTAACGCTGCCCCAAGGTGTCATGTAGATCGAAAGCAATTGACTGACCTTGCCGTTCTGGGCTGTGGCCCGTTCATTGTTATTGCCCACGAAGGCCAATGCCCGTTGCATTTGCGCGCTGGTTAGATATACAGTATCGGGTGTGCCCCCTGCGTCC
>Ga0209712_10004513_pt1 | contig 11045 bp, 10 predicted proteins | sample ArcOceMetagenome_FD_187443 | JGI IMG/M metagenome (GOLD analysis project Ga0209712, IMG submission 187443) | Marine eukaryotic phytoplankton communities from Arctic Ocean - Arctic Ocean - Greenland ARC118M Metagenome (SPAdes) (version 2) | ecosystem: Environmental > Aquatic > Marine > Oceanic...
AAAAAATCTTTTGAGAAACCATTCTGAATCGAGAAGGGTGAATTACTCAGACGAGCCTCAGTTACATAACTTCCAACCATGTTTTTCGGATCTTCTGATAAAAGCAAAAAGAAGAAGGAAGAAAAGCCTTCTCCCAAAAAGGTTGATCCACATTATCTAGACGACGAACCGGAAGTAGACTATGACGTTGGACCCACAGTGCTCTACAAGCTTATTGAGGGAAAGCTATGGGATAAGGCAATTGCTCGCATTGATAGCCATCCCCATGAATCGAGGACGTGGATCTTTCGTCGCGAATCTTCTGATCCGAAGAAACTCAGATGGCGCCTTTTGCCTATTCACGCTACTTGCATCTTCCGTTCGCCACTAGCTGTAATTGAAGCACTTGTCAGTGCATATCCTGACGGTGCACAAATGAAAGATGATCAAGAAATGCTGCCTATCCATCTTGCGTGTAGAAACGGTGCTAGCAAAGGTGTGGTTCTTACCTTGCTCTATGTTTTTCCTGAATCTTTGGAGGTGAAAGATCGCAAGGGGCGTTCACCTTACAATCTTGTCGAAGCCAGTTCTTCACAAAATCGTGAAGCTGTCTTGCTTGCGCTTAAACGATACAACGAAGAGAATGGTGGTATTGGTGGAATTGGTGCAGATGGTACTAGAAAGGTCGATCCTCAGCAGAAAGTCAATGAGGTGGACTACGATAACAGAACTATCCTTTTCCGACTAGTTTTGAAGAAGGATTGGAATGGAGCATGTCAACGCTGTGAATCTTTCCCCGAAGAGGCAGCTACTTGGATTGTTACAAAAGGATTCCACGGAAATTTGCGTTTCTTACCGCTTCATAAAGCCTGTGTATTGTCGCCACCAATGGGAATTATCGAGGCTCTTATTAGTTCTTATTCTGAAGGAAGCAAGAGCAAAGATCAGGATGGTTGGTTGCCGATTCACTGCGCCTGTTTTTATGGCGCTTCACAAACTATCATTAATGCTCTCCTCGAAGCCAATCCTAGTGGTGCGCATAACAAAGATGACGAGGGACGGATGCCACTTCATTATGCTGCATTAAAGGCTGCCCCTGAAACTGTCATATCGTCTCTCTTACGTGCTAACCCTAAGGCTGCTGTCAGTAAAGATGACGAGGGTCGTTTGCCGATTCATCATGCTTGCTCAAAGGGGGCGCCTGAAGGATCAATTCAAGCTTTGTTGAAGGTTAGTTCCAAGGGTGCACAAAGCAAAGATGATCAGGGTAGACTACCACTCCATCACGCATGTAGAAAGAATGCAAGCGAGAGAGTAATCAAGACTCTGTTGACCATTTATCCCAGAGCTGCGCAGGTGAAGGACGATCAGGAGAAATTGCCTATTCATTATGCATGTCAGAATGGAGCAGATGGAATCATCATTAATATGTTGATGAAAACACACCCCGAAAGTATCAACATCAAAAATGGGTAAGATTGCTTTGCATCCGATTCAGCTTTTTTTCTTTCACAATGATATTCTCACATGTTTTTTCGTTCTTCAATTATAGATTCGGATATACTCCTCTCGAAGAAGCCAGAGCAATGTCTAACGACAAGATAATAAAGGTAATAGAAACTTTTCAAAAAGGACACTCGTCGGTAGGAGGACCAACAGAGGAAGAACCGGAGTTGGAAGCAACAGTTGTTCAGCTTTCTGAAAGAGTGCAGTACTTGGAGTCCCTACTTACGGAAGTTTCTAAAATTGGTGGCGCGTTGAAGACTTCAACTTCAAATTCAGGCGGGGATCCAAATGTACTTGAATTGGCAGAGAAACTTGCTGCGATCAAGGCGGAGGAGGAAGAGGGAAATTAAAGTTTTCTCCAGAGCAGAAAATTTTCCTACGGCTCTCAATCTGATGTTGCGCCCTTTGATTATATAAATAGTCACTAACATTTTAGTTTTTAAACTACTTGTACGTACATTCCACATGCTTTGCATTATTGTTGATGTACTATCGATCAATTTCAGTTTGACTCGGAAAAACGTTTACGCAAAGCTAGCTAATTGCTACGTTCTGACTTTGAACTTGTGACAGGTTGTATAGCAGAAGTCTTTTTATTTCGCGTTCTTATTATTTTCCTCCAACAGCAATCATTTCTCCTGTCTTGTATGCTGGAATATCCCCTCGTGCCTTTTCGCACTCAATAGCCTTCTTCTTACTGTCAGGTGATGCAACGACGTACAAGTTCTTGACAACTCGATCGTCTGTTCCTCCGCTAGTTCCCGTTCCGACCATGCCAGAGAAAGTATCCACCAAGTCCACAACTTTGACGGCAGGAACAGTACTACCTGGGTATTTTTTCTCCCATTCACTGATCAATTGTGATTTTTCAAAAAAGACAGGAATTCTCTTCTCCCCTCCTTCCACTTCAGGTGCGACCTCAAATTCTGACATGTAGAAGATAGGAACCCTACCTTGCTCGTTAAATATGCCTGATTTCTCTATTCTTCCTGCATCATCCAAAGCTTTGATGGAAGGGATGATATCATAAACAGTCTCATACTTGGCATTATTTTGAGCCGATGCCCTCGGTCTCCCCTTTGACAGTTTCAATGCAAACTCCAATGAGACCGCTGAAATCTTTGCGTCATCCCAAAATTTCACAGTATCCAAATCTTTTTCCTTGGCATCTTTCTGCGCGTCCTCGAGTACAATCTGAGCTGCATCGTAATTGGTAAAGAAGTATGCAGTAGCAAGACCAGTATTACGGAGGATCATAAATGGGACTCCAGTTTCCCCGTTGACAATAGCAAAGGCTGGGGCTTTACGGAATTTTTTTGCTTGTAGGTCGAGCAAGTTGAGATCGATAGCGTTGGTCGGTAATGGGTTCAAAATAGCAGTTACAGCTGGAAGACCAAGAGTTGTGATGATGGTTTTGATGCTATCTCTGCGGTCGAGGCCACTTTTTTTGGCGGCATTATTCTTAGGTATGAGTGAAAAAGATCTTGCTTCCTGACAGCACACAAGGAACTGGAACAAAGAGAGTAGTAAATACTTCATAATTGCAGAACGTGTAGAGGATCAGACAGTAAAGTTGCAAGCAAGCGGTCGAATGTGGTGTTGTGACGTCCAACAGGGTTCAAGGTTGGAGGTTGGATCTATTTTGATGTCTGTTGATGCTTGATGCGTGGAGGTTGGAATAATGTTCAACATGTGGATGGGATGCGGTGGTTTCCCGTATCATGTAGGTATTACAAAAAATTGTACCTGAACAACTTGTGACAAAGCCAGCCAGCCAGAGCAAGCTCGCAAGCAGCCTTGCAAAAGAAAGATTGAGGAGGATGCAGAATGCATACTCTCACTAGAGCTAGCTAGGACCAGCTCCCTGTATGGTACATATATTTGAGTTTACAGATACTTCTACAGTGGTACCAGTTAGCTAGTAGCGAGAGCAGTTGCTGTCAAAAGCACAACTTAAAACATTTTCAGTATGGATCCTACCACCCGACGAATCACTCCATTAGGGATTATTGTCATTCCTTCGAGTTCATGTCGGACATGCTCATGCTGTAAAAAGCATTCTGTTACTAAGTTGTTCAAACGATGCTCTAGATGCAAGACTACGTCATACTGCAGTGCAGAGTGCCAGAAAAAACATTGGAAACTAGGGCACAAGGAATACTGCACAAAAATTGTTGCACAAAAATTGTGAAATCATTGAACCATGTTCGAGACTTGGCAATAATGACCGAAATGATCGCAGAGGATGAATATGGCATAGATCGCGAAGCCTTGTGGGATCCGGCACGCATCCCGGCCGTGCGAGAGCAATACAATCCTTATTTCGGGTATGTATCGAAGCGCGCATCTCACATCCAACTGATCCATTTAGCGGACGCACCTGCTGAGCTGATTGTTGAGCATTGCATTGACATTTACACTATCGCGGGAGGATCGATGTATGTTGACAAACAATGTGAATCCACTTTCATGAGGCATCTTGATAAAATGAAGGGACTAGGCGCGGCATACTGTGTAGCCAAATATTTCATGCGCCGAGGTGCCATGCAAAAATATGTCCAAACTCTGACATTGCCATTTGTTAACCTCGATGAGGATAATGACCTCAGTGAATCTACTCAAGCCCTAGATCTGACGCACAATCTATTCGACAAAAGCTCTGCCGCGTATATCGCCATGCTGAAGTTTGATTTATACATCAACACTAGAAGACTTAAGGTTTTGTCAAGGATATTATCTGTTGACTGCACTTCTCTTGTGGGAGAATTTCTAGGAGTAAAAAAAGCGTCATGGTGGCAAATTTCAGACCCTCTTGTTTATATCACGCAAGTAAAAGAAATATACAGCGCAATCAACAGTTATGATAAGAACGCATTAAAGGAACAATGTCGTGAGTTTGACTTAGCAACGAGAGAATTTGGATTTCTAGATCATGTTTGCCTGCGTACCATGGCCTATTTGAAGAAGTTTCTTACATACTTTTGTAATAATTTGAAATCTGAGATGTTGCCTGTGCCCAGAAATATTGGTCTAGAGGAAGATCGTCTCGATCGAAGCATTCGCACAAGGCAGGCATTTCTGTCAGAGGCTAATGAGCAGGAGGAGATGGCAAGTGCAGTCAACACACTTATTGGTCGAGATCATAGTCAAGACGATACCATCCTATCCCCGAGTCTCGTCTCAATTGAGATATTTAGAGAAGATCCGAATTTTCCCTTGTCGCAAGAGCAAGAAGATGCGCTTAGCTCACTGCTAGTGCAGACGCAGATAGAAATTGTACTTGCTCAAGAATACTTTCACAGGCACAAATACTCTGAACCAGTCAAGGCGCTTTTTGCTTCTATGAAGGTCGACTCTACAAAAATAATGCCTAAGCAAGTAATCTGGAGTGAGGTTTGGAACGAAGAGATTCCGGATTGCCCAGAAATCAGCTTAATCGTCAAGCTATTGAGCTGTAAAGAGAAGAATACGACTGAAAACTTGGAGCTTTGTTTCGGCAAGTCCTGCCGGGTTGCTTGGTTTGGAACGAAGAGATTCCGGATTGCCCAGAAATCAGCTTAATCGTCAAGCTATTGAGCTGTAAAGAGAAGAATACGACTGAAAACTTGGAGCTTTGTTTCGGCAAGTCCTGCCGGGTTGCTTTTTTCGATCAAGATTTGTAGTATTCAGCTTTCCAACAAAGTAAATCTAATCAGCCTCGCACAATATGTGTACTTTATGAAAAGTGAGGCGTCTATTCATAAAAAGTCTTCTAAATAATATTTCCTGTTTGCTTACGAACCTGCCTACTTGACTTCAAGCAATGGCCTGTCAATCCAAATGACTTCAACTGTACCGTAACAGGGGTACAGAACGCGGTAGCTAATAATGTGTTCTTATTCCTTGCTAATGAACTCCTGCAACCACTCCTTACTTGCTCCGGTAGGTCCATAAAGTTGCTTCTCATTCCCTCTGAAAAATACCAATCTGGTCAATTCAGTATCTGCGTCTACAATAGTGCCCAACGCATCATCAAATACCATTCCTGCAACCTTGTTCGTATTAACTCCGACGAGCTGGTCACCGGGTTTTATCTTTCCATCAATTTCTGCGTTACCACCTTCGGAGAGGGACAAAACGAAGATTCCACCGATTTCATCGTCATTCTCCTCAAAGACTACTCCCATTGGCTTGGCCAGAGAAGCGAGTACATAGTTTGCTTCATCCATGGAGTCTACAAAGTTTGCAGGTGCTGTGCATCGAAAGTTCAAGTGAATATGTAAGTGAAAGTCACAACATTAATAGAAAACAAATTATCATTAATGGTCACAATGATAATTTCGGTAGCAGCAGCTGCATTTTCATGATAACCACATCCATAATGGAAGGGCCTCAAATGATAATCCGACGGTATTTAAAAAAAGTTAAATCAAGTTAAACGTACCAGCACTAACAGACATAAGTTCTTCATCGGCCTTTGCATTCCATCCCATCCATCTATCGATAGGAGTCTCACGCTCGGAATCAAGGTTTGATCGCTCAAGAGCAGGGGCGGAGAACGCATCCTTCATACCATCGAAGAGACCATTCACTTGAGTTGTAAATCTCGGAGTATTGGGGTTGGGTGCGAACGCCAATACTGATGCGTTTGTTGTGATCGCTATTGCTGCGACAGTTGCGGTAATTGACTTCATATTGTTATTCCTAGGTGTACAGGCGGTTTATGTTTTCGTGGTTGTGATTTGCTCAGTGCTTTCATGTAGGCAAATGTTACAATCAGTGGAGAGTGCCGTACAGTACTGATGATGTGTTCTCATATCAATTTTACTTCATACGTGTCATCGGCGGGGTAGATAATATCCATTTGAAATACGTTGTCCCCCTTTCTGGGGCGAAAAGGCTCTTTTCGGCACGCATAAAACCCTTTCTTACCTCCCCGAAACAAAAGCAGAAACCAAGCTCTTCGCAAGAAGAAGGCAAGCAAGCGAGCAAGCAAAGCAAGCCTCTCTAACTACTGACGAAATCTTGCAGAAGAACCATCAAGAATATTGAATTCATGGGAAGATCGTTCTGCCTTTCGAGAATTAGAATCCATGGAATCAAGCACTTTATCTCCTAAAATGAACAGCTCATCATCATCACCAGTCAATACGCCTTCGCAGCCAACGAGTGAGCCACCGACGCCGACTACAGGACACGTAACTGTGAATTCAGACAAAAGTGCCAACGACTTACCGACTGTCTCGGCAGCTTCCTTTCCGACCTCTGACGATACGTGGAGCGGAAACCACAGGCTTATCAATATGATACCGGTACTTAATCAGAGGTCTTTTCCCAAATCAAATTTTCCTTCGGCATCTCATTTGTCGCAATTCAGCATCACTTCCTCCGTTCGAAGTGTCAAGTCTGTCGGGTCTAGTATAATTGATACTGATTTTGAAAACGATGCAGACAATCTCGATAGCTACAATTCCACACCCGTGCCTTTAGCTATTACTGCCGAAGACGATGAACTAAGTGAAGACGCTTCTTCGGCTGGACACAATGGTGCACATAGTGGCATCAAAATGATGGACTTCTTAACCGAATTTAAGAATGCAACGATCTCTAGTTTAAGTTCCATCAAAGAACAGCAAAAGAGGGATATGGACAGGCTATCAAATATGATACAGAATGAATCAAATAGAAGGCAAATTCTAGAAGGAAGACTTCATGCTCAGCTATTGCTTCAGGCTGAAACTATGGTTGCGATGGAAGTGAAGTTGTTGAGACTTGAGGCAAAGGTGGAGAAACAGGAAGGACATAAAAGAAAGAGTTCTGGTGGAAATAGTTCTAATCTAGCGGGAAACAATTCTGCCATAGGCATGAATGTGAATTCGTCGTCACCGCAGGGGCTTGGGCATGGGAGTGCCCATGGACATGCACAGGTATTTAGTTATATGAATGTGGAGGGGAGGACGGGATCTATAGTTGCTAACGAAACGATTGACGAGGAGGAATCAGATTTTGGCATACGGGATATCAAGGAGATCCAAGTCAGGACAACGACTGCAGCGAATGATGCTGCGATTGGAATGAATGATGCTGCGAGTGGGATCACACATGCTACGGGTACTACTGGTCAAGGACACAATATGCACGCTGGATCTAATGTGAACCAGCAAAGGTTAAATGCAAATAGAGATAGACTCCATTCCTCGAATCCCACAAATATTGTCATGAGTTCTGGAGCCAGCTTAGCAAGTGGTGTGACTGCGTTAAGTTTTCTCGAGGAGACTCATGGAGTTGAAGATCAGCATGAAGTATCGCATAGAGATGACGACGATGACGACGATGGTGGTGCTAGTGCACGGAGTAGCGACGGTGATGTAGAAGATGAGGGTGACGGAGGAGAGACGTTTGAAGGTGACGGTTCTGCATCAAGTGAGTTTATTACAAAGAATAGATGATACTATGCTCGTTATTTTCCAATTCTGTACTAACACATTTTTTTCCTCGTCTTTCACATCATGATACTCAGCACCAACACAAGGAGGAGGATCTAGACGTGAATATCGGTTTGCTGATATGCAACCTGTGACAAATCTTGAATCGATTTTGCTGAACCCAATAAACTCCAATCCTAACGACCTTGGCATGTCTACCAGAGCAGTACGAGGTGACTACGATGGTAGCTCAAGCTTAGGTACATCCATGACAAATACAACTGTAACCTCTACGATCGTCACCGCGACCACCAGAGGTAATGAAAGCACTAGACTATTAGCACCCGACGCAGGGAGTGAAGTAGGAGAACTTGCAACTGCAAACTCTGTGGGAAGCGGTGGTGCTGATCTTGCAAATTCAACGGCGAGTATGCAAAGAGATGATTACATGTTTGGTCTTTCTCCTGAAGCAATCGCCGAAGAGCAGGATCGCCCACCTAGGAACGAAAGCCCTTTAACAGTCCAGAGTGCAGCAACGGAAACCAGAAGTGTTGGCCAGAGTGTGGCAAGTGAAGGCATATCACCAAGCGTCGGAACATCTGTTATCTCTACTGCAGCAGTAGCGCCAGCTCGATCATTCCGGGCTAGAAGAGAAGCAGCTGCAAGGTTTGGTAGTATTCAGGACGGTCGCTCAATGGCGAACAGAGTTGTTTCGTTCACTTCCGATCAAGTATTTTCTGTTCCTCCTGAAATGAGCGAGGCGTGTGATAGCATTACAATGCCAGATGAGTTTGATAACATGTCAGATGTGGCTGATGAGTTTGCGAACAGGGCCAGACTATGGAGAGATGAGTACGAAGCGAGATTGGATGCCATTCAAAAAAGGTGGAGTTAAGTCGATTTGTGATAAAGATTGTAATGATTTAGTGATTTTAATTTAGAAATAAAGCCGTGTTCATACAATACTTGTAGTATAGTATATATACAGTCTACCCGCATTTCATACTTGAGGGTTCTACAACATACTTACAGCGCTTGGTAACAACAGTTGCATAAAGGGCAAGCTTGCAAGCGCCCAATGACATAGCACCATGATTAGTCTTGTCATAAATAGATCGAAAATTGGAAATGTTATTTTTATGCCTTAGTGCTGCGAAATATTATCAAAACTGTTTTACATGCAAGATTCATGACTAGGCTGTCATTAGAGTGTCTTTCCGTTACCAATCAATCTAGTTCTTACAGGTGTACTGGCTCTGACTCAAGATCAAAGCAACAATCAAACCATAAAGAGCCAAAGCCTCTGCGAAAATCAACATAATCAACAATCCAACATAAAGCTTATTTGAAGCCTCCTGGGTGACAGCTACATCCATACCAGAACTGTCCCCGGCGTCACTGGAGTTAGCTCCCTCTCCCGTAGCCCATGACCTCTTTCCGCCGCTAGCCTTGAGTCCAAAGCACTGGACGCCGACATCTCCAATAACTCCGATGGTTCCTCCAGCGGCAAGGCAAGAAATCCCACAGCACAATCCAGCCGCCAAGTGCGCGTAGGAGCTGTAGAGGGAATAAGTGGTGCTACCATCTCCATCGGGCTTTGAAATTCCCTGTGTTATGATGACCGCTACGATGAGACCGTAAATACCGAGTACACCCGCCATGACAATAGGGACGATGTTTTTGATGATACCAGATGGGTAATTGATGCCCATTTTGCAGACACCAGTTCCAGCTTTCCACGTTCCCCACGCGGATCCGAAGTTCGCGAGGATCATGCATCCGGCGGCGCCCATGTATCCGAACGCAGGAGCGTAGATTGGGCAATTATCGTAACCAGCAGTGACGGGAGACATTGTTTATTCAGAATATAGATAGTTTATAGAGTAAACGGTGGTGGGCTGATGCGTAGCTATTAAGATCTGGAGCACCTAATTATAGTCTTGCTTGTTGGGTACGTTAAGTTGTAATGGTGTTGCTGCCGCTCGCGCATGCAGTTGAATGAGGCTTTCAACATTTTTAGTGGGATTGGAAAGATCTCGCGCGGAAGAAACTTGGAAATTTTACAAAAAGATCGGCACTTATTTTACAACAGCATAAATAATTCAATTTTTGAAATTTGTCTCATCAAAATACGAATGAGGACCTTGACATTCAACAGTAGTATCATGGCCCCATTTTGTCGTTCTTGATGGAGAAGGGAATATCATTGCATTGGATGGAGTACAGGGTGATAAATCTGGAGAAAACCACCCATGGAAGCCAAAAACATTCTCTGAGATTTGCAAAGCATTGGAACATACAGCATCTTCGTCTGTCATTTCTTCAAGTGCTCGATGGTGGGCAAAGCGATCAAGAAGAGTTTGATGTAGATTGATGAGGTCAAGTTCTTTATTATCTTAAGTCATGTTTGATATCCTTATTTTTTTATAAATAATGCAAGACTTCTACTCTCAAACTGTTACAAGGAAAAACATTCTGATGAGTTGTTCGCAATAAAAAGTGTATTATTTATAACACTGCTCTCCTCAGGCACGAATGAGCTCACATGGTTGAAGGTGCAAGTGATGAATAGCTTGTGCCAATTAAAAAGATGATGAAATGAATTCAATCTATTGTTGTCGGGCTTTGCGTTAAAGGAAGAGGTCAAGCATAGAAGCATAGTTGTAAGGAAGGAAAAGGTCATCATAGTTCATGATGTATTGACATGATAAGTTCATAGTTGGATTTTGATATTATATTCCAGGTTTAAACATTCATTGTTGCCTGTCGGGCTTTGCGTTAGGAGGAGGTCATCAAAAGTTCATGTATTCCTATGATAAATTCATGTAGTGTAGATGGTATAATGTTTTTATATTTGTTTTTGGAATTATATTCCAGTTTACATTCAGATTGACCCCTTAAATAGAAGTAGATGATCAAAATAGTTTTGGTTGTTGTGATGATATTCCTCAGACACCTCTAATTAGATACAGTGCTCCACTAGACGTTTAGTCGTCAAGAGAGCAAAACATTTTAATGACTTCATGCGTTCAAACCATTTAGTTGTTGTTTGAGCACTCGAAAGAGTTCTGGGAAAGAATCAAAGCTACAATCAAACCGTAAAGTCCAAGAGCCTCTGCGAAAATAAGAATCAAAATCATACCAACGAAAAGCTTC
>Ga0209712_10004514_pt1 | contig 11044 bp, 12 predicted proteins | sample ArcOceMetagenome_FD_187443 | JGI IMG/M metagenome (GOLD analysis project Ga0209712, IMG submission 187443) | Marine eukaryotic phytoplankton communities from Arctic Ocean - Arctic Ocean - Greenland ARC118M Metagenome (SPAdes) (version 2) | ecosystem: Environmental > Aquatic > Marine > Oceanic...
CCGCGGATCGTACGCACACCGTACAGAGGAATAAAATAGCAGTAAAATAAACGAATACCGTTAAGAAGCCTTTCACGACTTTATTTTGACACCTCTGAAAAATATGGCCGTCTTTGTTCAATCAAGCAGTGGTTCAATGAATTCAACGTTGAATGTTCGAATGTGACGCCTCATCAGTACGTACGTATCTATCGTTTCGTTGCCTACACCGGTCCTTTGTTAGTATGCACAAATTATCGGCTTCGGTATCTCAAAAGATTGTCATAAATTTGAAAATGCCCCCTACAAATACTGATCCTGCACACTTGCACAATTCCGAGGCGCTATCAACCTCTCTTCCAGCCACGGATGGTTACTTTGGTGATGACAAAACATATGGCGGTGTGTTTCTTCCTCCCCCATTAGTCCCTGTGATGAAAGAGGTTGGGGAAGAGTATGAAAAAATTAAGCAAGATCCAACCTTTCTCTCGGAGCTTACAAGGCTACGCAAAGAATTCATTGGTAGGCCCTCTCCAATCTACCATTGTGCCAATATTTCCAAAAAGATTGGTGGGGCTCAGATTTATCTCAAGCGTGAGGACTTAAACCATACTGGCTCACACAAAATCAATCACTGCCTGGGTGAAGCCCTACTTGCAAAAAGGATGGGTAAAAAGAAATTGATTGCTGAAACGGGAGCTGGACAGCATGGTGTTGCCCTTGCTTCAGCGGCTGCTCTCGTGCAGTTAGAATGCGAAATCCATATGGGAGAGGTTGACATAAAGAAGGAATGGCCAAATGTACGGAGAATGCAGGTTCTGGGCGCCAAAGTTGTTCCGGCGACTCATGGAGGGAAGACTCTGAAGGAAGCCGTCGATTCTGCCTTTGGCGCTTTTATGGAAGATACAGAATCAATGTTTTTTGCTATTGGTTCCACGGTAGGGCCTCATCCATTCCCAATGATGGTTAGAGATTTCCAGGCTGTTGTGGGTTATGAAGCAAAAGAGCAGTTCAAAGATATGACTGGAGGCTATCCTGATGTACTGTTAGCATGTGTTGGCGGCGGGTGTAACTCACTTGGGCTTTTCACTGCATTCTTAGACGAGGAGAATGTGCAATGCATTGGTGTTGAACCAGCAGGTCGAGGGCTTGATAAAGGAGAGGGTCATCATTCAGCAACAATTACTCTTGGAAAACCAGGTATTATTCATGGCATGAAATGCCTTACTCTAACAAATGAGGAAACCGGTGAACCAGCTGCTGTCCACTCGTGTGCGTCGGGATTGGATTACCCTGGTGTAGGTCCCCAGCACTCATTCATGTCTGAAAGTGGAAGAGTAAAATATGAGACTGCAACCGACCAAGAGGTTGTGAATGCCTTCTTCGAGCTCTCTAGGATGGAAGGAATCATTCCTGCATTAGAATCGGCGCATGCTCTTGCTTATGCTATGAAGATTGCCAAGGCTATGCCCGAAGGCAAGAAGTTGTTGGTGAATATGAGCGGGCGTGGTGACAAAGATCTAGATTACGTTTGTGACAACTTTGGCGATTTGTTTGGAATTGATAGGAAGGGGTTATTATCAGGGCTGCCAACTGCTGAAAAAACTAGGTTGCTTCCAAAATAGCTGATAACAATAATCGTAAGGATTTATTTTATTGTGCTGAGCTTTGTAAAAGAACTTCATCTGAAAGAAGAAGCCCATACAGTACCAGCAGCCTGGTGCGTACTGCAGAATAGTAATGATCGCAGAAGACTTCTGCAGAAACGCTCATGACAGTATTGATCATGTAGCTTTCTGCTACCGTCACGTACGAAGTGATCATTCCAATTTGTGACCTTCAGGAAGTGATAATTGCTAGGTTGCTTCCAAAATAGCTGATTACAATAATCCTAAGGATTTAAAAGTCGAAAAATGAGTAACATTTGTAGCATTCTCGACTTGAAAGTCGAAAAATGAGTAACAGTTGTAGCATTCTCGATTTAAGTTGCTTGCTCGACGTCACTTGTGCGCATGAAAACTTCCACTTTTTCTGTCTGAAGTGCGAGGTTACTCTACATGAGTCCAGGCTGCATTGAAGGCAAAGCGATATGGCAAGGGCATTCGAAGCTAGTTGATGATTAGCTGGCACAACGGAATTGATTGAGAAATTGTTGCACCTTGTTAGTAAAATAGATTGCTTGAAAATGGTGTCATTGCTTGAACATGGTGTCACAGATCCAATCAGTTTAATAGAGGCTCTATTCCTTGCTCTGGATGGTCACTGCGAGCTGCGGCTATAAATAAAAGAATTTGATATCAACAGTTCTTTACAGCATATTATAAAAATATATTAATTACCATCTAAGCATCGGTATCATGATTGTAAATGAATCATTACGAGTAGAAGTACAGTATGTTTATTTTATATTATAAAATGTCCTAGTAATCGAGATGCAATAGCTCCTCGTTCTTAATTGCTATCATCATGCAGCTGGAGCACCGAGAAACTTGGACCTCTTTTCTGGCCGGCCTTCATTGCAGGCCTGCTCTAGTGCCGATATTCTTTCGGAATACTTGCAAACTTTCTCAGTATCTCCTTTTTTGTGCAAGAGACGTATTAAAAATGCCAAGACAACGGGGGCTTCGTTTTTGGTTGCATTCTGCACCGCAATGGATGATTCTAATATCCCGAATGCTTCTTCCGCACAGTCAATGGCTTCGCAGATGCGTCCTTCAGCATCGTGGATGAGAGCAAGATTATACAGGGATCGGGTAGACGTTGCAGCGGTGCTACTAAGAGGTTCTCTACCAACAGTTCTACCAACACCCGCAGAACGAGCAATGCAAACTGCTTCTTCGTAGCAGTCCGTTGCATTTGATCGGTCGTGAAGTTTAGAGCAAATCGCTCCCATCTTATCCAATATAGAAACGACAAGACTTGGGTCCCTGTTAGGATGCGAGCGATGGAGAGAAATGCATTCTGAGAAGGCGGCGAGGGCGTTGTCAAGTTGTCTCTGACGGTAATAGATATTACCAAGGGCAAGAAGATCAGAGGACAAATCTATGTGTTCTTCGCCCAATACGTCAGTTCTTACGACAACTGCTGCATCGTACCACGCAATGGCAGCATCGAGGCGCCCAACTTGGCGATATATGCAACCGATCTTTGCCATTGTGTCAGCTTCAGCGAGAAGATCCCTGTTGACTAAGGAACGTTGGACAGTGAGGCATCTCTTGAATATCGCGATTGCGTTTCCAATGGCACCTTTTGCAAATTGAACGTGTCCCATATTGTTCATGACGGTTACAATGCTCGGGTCGCTAATTGGTAAGGATGCTGGTTTGACAATGTCGAGGCACTTCTGATGAGCCTTCCAGGCCCCGTCGTAATCTCTGAGGTTCATACAGACCTTGGCGATCTTCTGAAGAACGTTAAAGGAACGGGACTGCGCGCTGCTCGTAAACTCGTTCGAAACTGCTGCTGAGATGTCGGCGTTCTTGATAATCTGGAGGGCTTGCGAATATGTATCGTGAGCATGAGTCCATGCCTGCTTCGAGGCAAAGGCGTCTGCCACATGTTCCAGTGCTCTGGCACCAGCGCAAGTTGAGGAATCGGAATTCTGCTTGACGTGGGTGACGATTTTTTCGAGTACGGCAAGATAAGTGTCTCTACGTCCTGTTAAGGCTTCTGCGTCTCGTAGCATATTGGAAACTGTATTCATGGTTTGAGCGATGAAAGTGTGTTCTTTGAAGTTTCAAAAGAAAAAAGTTCTTTGTATGATAGTTCTCGTAGATACGAATGACCGGTGGATGAAGCACCATCACATAAAAAGACTTCTTTTTCCTGGCATTCTATTTTTTTAATGACCTTCTCGTTCTCACTAAACATTTCTTTTGGAGGGCTTCTCCCTTCTCTTTTTATAGCTGGTAACAACTGAATGGACAATAAAGAGTAAGGCCTCTGAGAGGTGTTGCAACTTAAGTGTTCAGTCAGATCCTGATGACCTAGTGGTGCACCAGGAGCACTCGACGAAACAATGACCCTTTGTCATTCCTTCCTGAATGACCGTTGATTGCTCTAGGTTTAATATAGCTAAACTCATAATATTTCTCATCTCGTCTGTCTGTCAACAAGAGGGGTTCTGTTTATTTTTATATTTATTTTGTATCCTTGGAAACACAGAAGGCTACCGCTTTTATTTTGGGAATCCTGCCGAAAGTGGTTCATCGACCATGTTTTAACTGGACCCAATAAAGGAATACAGCAACAAACTTAGTAGATACAAAAACCCAATTCTCATGTGTGTGTTCTATTATAATTAAAAACCACATTCATCAGCAGCTCCTCTACCGCACCAGCTTCTTGTTTACTATTTTAGTATGTCATCTCCTAACATGAACACATCCATCATTAGGTGCAACGTGCACTTATTGCAAAGAATATTATATTACAGATTAACGGTATGCGAAGACCGTTATATGGTACGCCATTGGACGGTATTGTAATGAGCGATGGAGAGCGGCACTAAAGGCATCTACAGCATCAATAACATCATAATAAGTATAGCATATCAGATAACACATATTGGACTCGCCTTTACTCGTTGTATGACACTTAGAACAAACGGGAGAACATATCCACCATGACCACCGACACAATGAGCGCAAACACCAGAATCTCAGCAGACACCAGGAACAGAAATGGCAACTTTAAGGTTGTTCATCTTGGTAAGGATCAAAGACCTATTTCAGTTATGAAGTTGGCAGCGATGGAAGACCCGTCTTGGAAGAGAGGAGCAACCTTCAACCACCTTGAGAAGGCGATGAGAGGACAATTGACGAACTATACTATGGCAGACCTTGTGACAATTGTTGCAAATGAACTTCCCATCAGCACTGAGTCGGCAATGGAAGAAGCGGAAGCAACAGGAGAGAAGTTGAAGAAAGAGTTATTTATGGTTGAAAACCTAGAGGGGTCACATTTCATGGACAGTAAAGGGAAGACTAAGTCTGTCTCATCGGATAAATTGGAAGACAGGCCCGAGGACCTCACATATTTTGCATTTATGTGTAACGTCGAACCACAGGACGTGGATGAGAGGATTCTTCAGGAGCGTCTTGCTGTAAATTTCAGCTTGAAACTACCCTTGTCAATCTACAACGTAGACGAAGATAAGATCATAGAGACTCTTGGCAAACGTTCGCACAAGAAGAGCAGGAGCGGAGCGAAAGGATTGGATAAATTGGTGGGAATGAAGGATGAAGAATAACTAGGATCAGTGAGGAAAGACCTCTTCAGGCAAGGCGATGAAGAAGGAGACGAGGAATATGATGAGCGCGTCGCTTTATCTAAATCCCCTAAATCTCCAGCTAGGGAAGTAACTACTCTAGGACAGCAGGGTACCAGCGACACGGGGTTAAGTACTACATTGTCGCCTAAGATGTCTAGGCTTATGGGATCAAAAGCATCATTAAAGGTAGTGACAGGATACTTCGGACCCTTCACTTTTCTTGATAATCAAGTGGCATTTGATACTGTATTCGCAGCAACATCCGAATATTTTAAAGATGCTTCTGTGTTGAAAGAGGACATTGATGACTTCTTCGACAATTGCAAATTTGATATTTTCATGGTATCATGCAGGAGCTACTATGTGGGAGTCGGGAATAGAGAATCAGATATTCAAGCCACACATGCAGCCTGCAAATCCATCTGTGAACTGCGCATGGAGGAAAAAGTCAGTGGGAGAATCATAGTACTAAACCCGGACGTACTATTTAGTAAATTCATGGAGATCACTCCACTGCTACCGGATGATGCCTCAAAATGGTCAACTCAGCTATGCTCTGCATACTCCAATGCGCTAACTCCAGAATTCAACCAGCATAACCCCATCACCAGCTTTAACACCAGCCCCAATGCTCGTTCCAATCCCTCTGGGATGAAGACAGCTCATGTTGGGAAACCCAACATCCAGTTACCATCATGCAAATGGAACATGTTGCCATGCCGTCATGGAGGGAGGCAGCGAGTTTTGATAACCTCCGTAACATTGTGTACACCTTTGCTGAAGCACACAGCATTGCAGATGTGATCAAGTAAACTTTCCATCAACACCGGTGCAGCCTTTCAGGAAGCCCAAGCTGCTGCGAAGTTAATTATGAACAGTGCTCTCGATATTGATAACTTGACTCTGAGAGCGTTCCTTGCGTCTGAAGGGAAACAGCTCAAGTTCAGCCCTGCTGCAGCGCTAGCAGACAGGCCAGAAGATACCACCTTCTTTCGCTTCCAGTACAACATTGATGGCCCTGCTGCCGACGGGAGGATCCAGACTTCAGGCAATTTCAACTTCCAGTTCTGCCTCCGTATTCCTCAACATATCTACTACATCAAGGAAAGGAAAGTTGAGGAAATCTTCTCGTCCGCCAGGAAGCTCATGGGTATGAACATGATGGAAATATTTATGCCATACCTAGGTCCAACATACAGTGCTCCAACAAAGACACAGCTCTTTCCTAAGGAGAAGGACGCAAGTGATGAGGAGGAAAATGACAAAAAGGAAGATAGAGACTGCTACTAGCACTGCAAACTTGGATGCAAGCACAGTACTTGATATGCAGTCATTATCTCCAAAAATGAAGTTGATGTATGGGAAAGATGAGAAAGAGTACAGAAGGGTTATTGGAGAAATGAAGCAGGAGTACAAGGACAACGGTAACAGGACAAAGATCGACAGCACGGGCGAACTCTTCAATAAATATTTGCAGCTCTCCACCAGCCTATCTGATAGTGCACAAGAATGGTCTCTTCAGTTGTGTTTGGCATACCTCTCAGCATTGATGCCTGAATTAGCCAAGCATATGACTACTACCAATGCATTACATATGCCTCCCCTCACTGCGCTTACTACAAAAGCAAAGCAGCTGGATGCACTCAGATTTATCAGGAGATATGATGTTGTGAGTTATAAATATTTGGAGGATGAGAGGGACAGGATGACTAAACTCCTCAAGCAGATGAATAGGACCAGACCAAGAGTACAGACATACACAACCCACGTCGAGGAGGACATGCCACAGAATAGTGGACATGTATACCAGCATGGACTGTCCCAAGCCGAGAGTAATATTGAATGCTACAAAGGCACTCCTCCACCCCCACCATCATGTATTCCAGTCCAAGCATATGTTGAAACAAAATTTGACCCAAACACTGGTTTGCAGCACCCGTTTGATAGAGCAAGTTTCCCCTCGGTTTCAGAGGTTGTTGCTATGCATGTGGTAATGATGATCATAGATCAAGCAATTTGATAAACAAAGTTTCTTTTTGTGAGATGTGGGCACACAAGCCACACAACAAGAATAATAAATCAAGAGGACTGCCTTCCATCAAATGGCATGCAGCACCAAGACTAAAGAAGTCCTGGTAATGTTTACATGACCAGGCACAACCAAGATTATTACAAAAGGCCGACCAGTAATGATAACAACCAAAGTGGAAACGCACCAAGAGGTAACACTAGGCCGACCAGCAATGAAACACGTGACAAAAGGCTTAATAGCACAAGCAATGGGAACCATTATGGTCCCTGTACAGTCAATAATAACCCAGCATGGATGCAGGATCAATCCATGCCTGCACCACAAGTGGTTCAGACTTCCAAAAAGCCAACACTTATGGTCTACTCAGCGCAGATTTATTCTGCCACAGCATGAACCATGCATCTGGGACACATGCCACTTGACCTGGATAAAATTCTTCCCGCCATCAAGTTACGATTTGGACGTCGTATCGAAGACAAGATCTGCTTCCTCTGTCATATGGACATGTGTTCAGCCATAAACACAGGTAATCTTCTTTTCATCAGTGGATCATGACAAAGCACCCATATATTGTGAGCAGCTACGAACAGTATGATGACCAGAACCCTTTCGATCTCCTCAGTCTATCATGTATGGTCATGATGGATGCAATTAGTGTAATGTATGATAAATTGACTTCTGTTGTGATGTATCACACCCAGTATACGGATACCAATGGAAAGCCAATCACCCCTTCATTTGGACTTGGTGATTTAGTCGCAGTCAATGCAATTGTAGGATCAGGAAATGGAAGGCCCTGCATTGATATTGTCAAAAGTAAGCTTATGAACTTGATTTTTCCAATCCACTTTCACAGTGTGGATTCGGGTTTATCAGAAAATAAGTAATTCAGGAGAAGCAAATGTTGCAGACCAAGGCCTGTCGCATATGTGATGCTCGGCAATGATACACACCAGTCATATCACACTCCGAAACGACATTGACATCTACCGATGCACATGATTGTCACAATGAAGGATTTCTTCAGCGCCAGGTTTGGTTTGCAGAATGATCTACAAATAGGATCCCCTGTACGGATATTGCAGTGTATAAAAATAATGAACAGACAAAAATCACATAGGGCACAATTTGCATGTACCTCCAAAAATGTTAGGGCCAAAGGTGCTGAGTCGCCATACAATGCCAGAGTATTGTAGAGGATATTTACGACGGAATATTTGACTTTTCAAACTGCGGCAATGCCATGTTCAGACCATCAATGGACTGGCAGGACCATGTTAGGGATGATATCATTACATTCCAGAGATTGACCAGGTGGAACTAGACCTGGACTTATGCATGGGCAATGAAGCTGATGACGACACCAAGGCTGAGGTCATCTCCATCATCAAGAAATGCGGGGATTAGTTCTGCAAGCAAGGCACAAAAGGAACAGTACTCAGGTATAAATTCACCATTGATACGGGCACGGCTAAGCCAATCTGCTGCAGAAAACCTTTGTATGGTCCATACGAAGGGGAAATCATCATGACACAGATCCGGCAATTACTGGGCAGTGAATGGATTGATAAATGTGGCAGCAGACCTTGGGGTAGCCAAGTTGTATTAGCTGCCAAGCCACATCAAGAAAAGGTGGAATCAATTGAGGACTTCATCTGGCGCTGTTACAAAACTTGATGCCAAGGATTCTCTGATTTTGAAACTTTCTGAGTCGTAAGCATGACCCAACCCAACTGTGCAACACTCTCCCCTTTTCTACTTCTTTTTTCCAACACCACAAACGAAGAGGGTAACTACGAAATGCTGTTGTCATCGAAGTGGACACTCGAAGAAATCATCATGGTCACAAGTGATAAAATGGTAAAATAAACCCTTTTCTGGCTGTCTTCTCTCACTTCTATTTGTCTATGTGAACACTACACAAAACCGCAGGATGGCTTAGAATCAATAGATTATAAGCAATCATCCATTCCCCCTATTGGAGGATGGTCCCCAGCAGTCCGTCATCTTCACTTATCATGAAATCAACACACTGACATAATAGCACTTTGAAAACCTTTCCTCATACAAATTCCATGATGTGAACATTGTGTGAGATTACACAGGGGGCATCTTCTTTGTGCATGACTCATGACAGCTTTAAAAATACCTAAACAATGCTTTTACTTGCTTCTTTCGTACACACACATCATTTATCATTTCAGTCTGTCCAAGTATCTCAACAACTATCACTTTGATCAACTAACTTGAACATGCTATCCTTTCACACCAAACCTGACACTGAACCACCTGCAATTGGTCTGTAGGTAGTCCCGGTTGCATAGATATAGTTGTTTGAAGTTTGCACTATCCTTGCCAACAAATAAATACTGTTGGAATGGTGGTGCATACCATGTCTAAAAAAGAAGAAGGATTGGAATCCATGATTGCTACCCATAGCATTAAAAATTGGTGGGAAGTAACACATGGAACAGATTGGCAGTCTTGTCAGTCACATTCGTAGCCACAACAATCTCTTGGAAACAGATACCGTGAGCAGGTTGAGCAACTACAGGCTTTGCAGTTGCAGGCATCTGCACAGCTAAAATGCTGCATAAAGCCAAGCTGGTTGTTGTGGAACCAGGGGGGGGGGCTAGATCCAAGGTAGATTCTGCAACGAGGAGGATTAATAGCAATAAAACAAGTGAAAATGATTCACCTTTCACAACGACAGCCAAGGGTGCTGATATACAGTATTTTGGGGAGATGGTTGTGATGCAGGTACAGATCTAGCACCCCCAAATCTATTGTTCCTATTTGGCATCGTATGAATTGATATATATTGGCCACATGCTGCCATGGAGTCTGTTCCTTGGTGGGATCTCTTTGTAGGAAGAGACTTTTTGGGATATGCCATGTGTTCAGCTTCTGAAAAGAGGGAATCGTTGGGAGAAGCTGAATTCAAGTACTTTCGAAGATGGATGACTGGCACAGTGGTTGGTGATCATCAAACAATCATGGATCTGATGATTACAAAAAAGATAAAGAATCTGGTGCCCACATAGAACACCAAATAATGATGAAGACAAGTGCATAATTGGAGGTTTCCCAGATAGGAAGTCTTATGAATCTAAATTGTGGTGTGTACGTAAGGACTTGGTAGAGCATGCTGCCAATGTTTGATTGATTATGGTCGATGTGAATACATGTGAAAGGAGCTGTTGGGCAACAATGGTAGAGTCTCCATAGAAACATTACTCCACAAAATGCAATGCTGTATGGCATTGCTAAAGAGTGTAAAGACTAAGATACAAACAAAATAATTAATAGTCTTGAATGCTCTTCTGTGTCTGTGTGGTTGAGGTTTCTCCATGGGATTTAGGCCCTTTAATAATTTGTCATAACACTTTCTTTCCAACAGCAAGTAGTGACTTGTGATGTTTCATAAATAGCTATGGACAATCCCACAATCTTCATCAATGTGTTGATGTTGAATGCAATTGGCCTCACAAAATAACAACAATGTCTGGCAATCATTTGAAGGCCGTGGAGGGGGCTGTGGAGGACGTGATGGAAGAGGCAGAGGCCGAGGAGGTCGCGGAAGAGGAAGAGGCAGAGAAATTTGTTCTACCGCGTCTCACTGCTGGCAACCACGCATCAGTGATTATACAGATGGCGAATGGTATTCCCTTTCACAAGATCAACAACAAAGGGTAATAGACCTAAGAAAAGATGAGATCAATCGAATAACTCCAGAAGCAACAACAATGGCAGAAACAGGA
>Ga0209712_10004516_pt1 | contig 11043 bp, 15 predicted proteins | sample ArcOceMetagenome_FD_187443 | JGI IMG/M metagenome (GOLD analysis project Ga0209712, IMG submission 187443) | Marine eukaryotic phytoplankton communities from Arctic Ocean - Arctic Ocean - Greenland ARC118M Metagenome (SPAdes) (version 2) | ecosystem: Environmental > Aquatic > Marine > Oceanic...
TCATCACATTTCTAATACTTTCATTCATTCGTAATCAACTAGAAATGAAAGATTTAGGAGGTTCTTTTGTGGCCGCATCTATGTGGTATATGGCACAAATATTAAACAACAACTTTTCAACTAAAGAGTTAGAAAGCACTTGGAAATTGAGGTGGCCTATGAAGATAAAGCACAAGCTAAATTAATATTACCTAAAAAATTCATAAACAAAGCCGAGCAATTAAATTCTCGCGCTAGGCTTTTTCAAGATAAAACAAAAATGATGATATATGGACTACTTCTTAGTTTTTTATGTTTATCTATAGGCTCTATTTGGTTTATAAAAGGGAGTTAATAAGTCATTCAAAAGGACAAGTAACAGTTGATTTTTGCTCCTTCGTCACTTATTTTAACCAACTGTTTTATTGCCTGTTAACAGGGTGTTAGGTGCTAATGAGTATGGTGTATACATTTCTGAATAAGCATCCGTTGTTAATTATTTTCTTAGGATTTTTGTTTATTGGTGGTGTTGCTACCTTGATCAACTACACCTTTTTTAAAGGAATAAAGGTAGGTATAACCCAAGGCAAAGTAAAGTCTATTGAAAAGGTTCCTGCTGGCGGTGGTAAATATTCTGTACATAAAATAGATATGGCAAATGTAATCACAGAAGATGGTGAAACAATAAAGGTTTATTGTATTTCTTATTGCACATTAGATTTAAAAGTAGAGGTTAATATTTACAAGTCTCTTTTTAGTAAAAAACTTAACTACGTTTATGATCGCAACTAACACTTTGAGTTTGGAGTCACATGAAATCGGATAAATTTTTTAAATGGATTTGGAATTTTAATGGATTAGTTTTATTCCTAGGCATAGTTATAAGCACTTTATTTTTTTCTTACCAGGTAATTATTACCTTTTTTAAAGCTGATCGTATTGAACGAACAACTTTAAACTTAGCTAAAGATAGCAAAAATGAAGAAAAATGGAGATTGGGATATCCTCAAAAAATTAAAGGTACAGACTTTTATTATATTCCTCTACAGTCAGAAAAACTAACTGTCGAAACACGCGAAAGTGCAGTCGAGAATTTTAACGGGAGGATAGCCGAAAACTTTAGTGGAAGGCGTTATAATCCTACAAAATCAAAGAATGTAATGTTGATAAATAGCACTACTAATACTAGAAGTTGGCTTTTTCAATCAATAGATCAATTAATAATTCAGATAGCGCCATTAACATCAGGTGAATATAATTCTGACCCCGTAGCTCTTGGCATGTCATACCAAGTAATAAATAGTGATACCAATCAAGATAATAAACTAGATAACTCAGATAAACGTACATTTGCTTTAAGCAAAGTAGATGGAACTAATTACACAGAAATAATTACAGGTTATAACCGTATAGTTGAATATGATTTAAATATCGAAGGAAATCTTTTTGTTGTGTTTATTAATAACGATGAGGTTTATTCAATGGTCATAGATATGACTACTTTTAAAGTAATTAACAAAAGCTCTCTACCTAAAGTAGGTGATTCATAATAAGTCGTTCAAAAGGACTAAAACAGCGGGCCGTTTGCTCGTGCCTCGCTATTTTCAGTCACCAATTTTAGATTATTAACGAGGCGTTGTTCGTCATAAGGAAGTTTGAAATTGAGAAAGTTTTTAGATGGATTTTATTGGGGTCTTGGTTTCTCAATAGCTTTAGTGTCAGTTTTTGCCAGTTACACTGTCGTCGGGCATATAGCGATAGAAAGAAACTACCAAAAGTCTATGGATCAATTACTTTCTGAAAACTTATATTCATTTGTGGACGCACTTCAATTAAAGCTAGTCGATTCAAAGGTAGTAGACAATGAAGTTCTCGTAACTACTCAAATAGATAACCTAGGCATTACCCCAAATTCTCTGGGTCTTACACTAAGATTTAGTTTATACACCGAGTCTGGTAAGTTTATGGGTCAATGTGAGGATGAAATTCCATCAACTGACTCAAAAGAAGACAAAATACACATTGTGACTGCATGCAAGAGCAAACTATATCCAGTAAATGAGTTTTACAAAGCCACTGTTGCGGTTTTAAACAGATAACGTACAACAAATAAATATGGTGGGGACGCGAAAAGGCCGCACCCCATATTTGAAGCGATGGCAATACATAGAATGTGAGTAGTAATGTTAGAGATATTTGAATCATTAAGTAATGGGCAGGGCATAACCTTAGGCCTATTATACGCTTTGATTATAGAGCCTCTGATTACTGTAATCGGGATTATAATAATTGTGGTTTTTTCTTATAAGCATTTCAAAAGGACAAGCTCAAAAGGTGGTTTTTATATTTTGCTGTCTTTAGTTATAAGCTTATTTCTAGGTATTATAAGTTCCGTTTTAGAAGAGACTATCAGTGAAAACCACTTTTGAGTTATTGATGGTGCGATACCTTTATCAGAAGCACTTCTATTTATTATGTTTGTTTATGGTTTTAAATTAATATGCGAAACCGGTGAGTAAAGTATTGTTAACAAGCCGTTTAATGAAAACGCCAGCAAAAAATGCTGGTACGGACTTGCTAATGGAGTGTTGTGTGCCGAGGTATTTATGAAGCCTGAGAAACCTTCAATTATGGGAATGGCTGAGTTTGAGCCATCTGCTAAATGCCCAAGTTGTAGTCTGATAATGTATTTAGGCAACAGATGTCCTCATTGTGATCATTTGTTAAGTCAACCTGAGCAAAAAGCTCAAAAGTTGTTTTGGATAAAAGTCAGAAATAATGGTTACAAGAAAGGTTTAGTGTTTTTTTCATCACTTATCTTAGTCATCTGGTGGGTGTATGGCACATAACAAAAAAATCAATTGGAAAATCACTCGCTGTCACTCCATATTTTCCAGTTATATTGAGCGTTATATTTCCGTCACCCCTTAGGTTTTAAAATGCATGCAAGATATAGAAAAGCTACTAAAGAAGATTTCAATAGATGTATCGAAATACGAGGCCTCACGAATGACAACGCATTTAGTAAGAGTGAGTTGGCCGCTATAGGTGTCACAGAAAAGTTGTGGCTCCCTTTAATTGATAGTGGTGATTTTTTAGGCTTTGTTGCGCTGGAAAGTAATGTTGTTATAGGTTTTTGTTTTGGCGATATTAAGGGTGGAGAAATTCTTGTTTTAGCCGTTATTGCTGGATACGAAGGGCACGGTATCGGTAAAAAATTACTTTCTTTGGCCAGCAAACAGCTCACCTTGCTAGGACATTCAGAATTGTGGCTTGCCGCTTCTGCAACCGCTATCGTAAGAGCATATGGCTTTTATCGCCATGTAGGTTGGCAGGCTACAAATACATACGACGAAAACGGTGATGAGATACTCAAATATAGAGAAATATAACAAACCAACCAATTCACTCACGGGCTCGCCGGGAAAAATATTTGTTGGCTCTCCCCCCGTTACCCAGGTATTTGGGTATCAAGAGTTTGCCCGTTATTCGGAACGTTATGTGTAAAGAAGATTCAATGACAGACAGAGCAGATAAGCCTAAAACTTATTGGCGGGACTGTTCAATAATAATTCTATTAGCCTTCATTCCTTAACCTATAGCTTTGTATTTTGAGATTAAATACATAACTCCACTGTTACCTATTTCTATTGTAACAGCGCCTGCGCAACTTTGATCCCGATCATGTAACACAGGACTGCCTAGATATAAGCATTTTAAAACAACGGATAGAAGGCTAACGATAAATAAACAAAGTCGAGTAAACGAAAATATTGCACGCTATATGAAAGAATAAAAAGAAAGAAAAGAATGAAAACGCTGGCTAAAGGGTGGCAGTTTTGAATTTAATTATATACAACAAGAACATCATGATGGGAATTTCACTCGCTACAAAGTGCTCTTAAAACCCCCATATATTAAACGTTAGGTGTAAAGGAAGTATGAGCGTAATTTCAGGGAGTGAAGCAGTTGAAAACTTCATTAGTCTTAACCTTGTTAAAATCACAACAGATAAATCTGGTTGGGATACTCTCTACTTAAATATAATCTTAAATCAATACTGGGTCTGCACTTATCCAAATACAGAAATACATGGTGGTGGACAACCGCAACTTCAGCAAGTTACTGAACTAGTTGCTAAAAAAGAGTTTGGTGTGTAATTTACACCTAACAGAGCATTCAAACGGACAAGAAACAGTTGGCTGTTTTCATCTCGTTCAACATTTTAGCCAACAACTTTTTGCCACTTAATGTGGCGTTGAGGCTTATGTGTATGAAAGTAAGTGCTGCTATAATCTTATTATTTTTTCTTAGCTCATGTGTGATCAAAGATGATCTCCCTAGTCAATGGGGACCTTTGAACTCAAAATGCTCAGATATCACTATTTTACTTAATAATATGGGACTTAGCTCTTCAGATTACGGTGAAAATAAATTAACAAAATTACTCGTTCCAAATGCCGAATTTGGCTATCGGGCAGAACAAATAAAAGTAAGGGCTTTTACCGAATTGAATAGGTTGGATATTGAATTGGTTTATGATTCTAAAACGGTAGAGACGCCTACTTTGAATACTGAAGAGTTCCAAGGGTGCGAAAAGGGTGCGGAAAGGGTGTAAAGAGGGTGGTTATGTTGTTGCTCGCAGCGCGGTAAGCAATAGTGGAGGCGCTTTAAGTAAGGAATGGTGGGAGTTTAAACTGTACTTTACACCGGACTATCTAATCGTTTCAAAAAAGAAAGGTGTCGTCGGTACACTTTTCTTTGCGCCTATGGCTGGCACTGAAACTCAGTGGCTTCGTTTTGAAAAAGCCTAACAAACCAATTAATCCGACCTCAAATCGCTGCGCTCTTTGCGTCGGCTTAATGTGGCGTTAGTCGCTCCGTCCGTGTTTGGGGTCGTTACTTGTAATTGGAATTGTAGGCTGGTAAATTTAAATATCAGCATTTTGGGTAAGTTTGCAGCAACATAACCAAGGAGTTGGTTATCACATTTTTTTCAATACCTTTAATACGTTCAATATCTTCCACTTTATCAATGATGTTATACACAAATTTCTACCTCAAAATGTTACGATGCTGCATATACCGTTGGCACTAACAAAAAAAGCCACATGGATACGCAAAAAGCTTGCGCCAGTACCTTGAAGCGTAAGCGGCAAGAGTTGTGAATTCTTCTAAGTTTAGGGTTATCAAATGGAATTGAAAAACAGATTGAGATTGTCTGAATTAGATTGGTTAAGGGTAATATTAATTTTTGCAGTATTTTTTCATCATGTGTGTATGCCTTTTAACGGAGATGACTGGCATATTATGAATAGTGAATCGAGTAAGTTACTCGATGATATTATGGTTTACTTTGAACAGTTTAGACTACCGATCTTGTTTTTTATTTCTGGTGTTGGTAGCGTAATTTTATTATCAAAAGTAACAGTCCAAAAATTCACATTAGACAAACTCACAAGGCTGTTAATTCCGTTATTCATTGGTTCGTTATTGATTGTTCCCCCCCAGACTTATATTGAAAATATTGATGAGCTTCAATCATATTGGCAAGAGTTTCCAAGACTTGCCTTAAAGTTTGAAACCAACCACCTCTGGTTTATAGAATACCTATTTGTTTTTGCATTGCTCGCTATCCCTATCAATATGTTTCTAGATTCTAAGATTGGGAGATTAGTGAGTGATGCTTTAGCAAAGCTGGCTAAATTTCAAGGAGGATTGTTTTTATTAGTTGGTTTGCTAATCGTTGTAAAAATTTATTTCTCTTTAATGTTTCTAAATGATGATGACAAAATTGAAAACCTATCTTCATCAGCTTATTACTTTTTATTTTTTATCTCGGGTGTGATATTTATTCGTAATAATAGTGTTTGGAATGCAATATGCGAACAACGATTTAACCATTTAATTATTCTATCGTTAAGCACAGTTGCTTTTTATGGATACTATTATTCACCTGACCTGAGTGAATACTTGTCGTTAGATGCACGTTGGTCAATATGGTGGTTAGTATGCTGCTTGGTTGCATGGTCTGCGCTCTTGACTATTGTAGGTTATGCCCAATTTTATTTAACAAAGACGCCTAAATGGCTTCATATCACTAATGAGCTGGTTTACCCATTTTATATCTTTCATCAAACGGTAATTGTAGTACTTGGGTTTTATGTCATCAGTTGGCAAACATCAATACATATTAAAATAATGGCTCTATTCGTTTCATCATTTATTATCACAAGTTTTATTTGTTTTTTTATAGTTAAGCCATTTAATGTATTCCGTTTTATGTTTGGCTTAAAACCAAGTAAAACAGAACAGTCAACGGTTTATATCAAGTCACTAAAGCAGGACGAATAACAGTTGGTTTTGCTTCATCGTCGCTTATTTTAACCAACTATTATTTGCCTCTTAATATGGTGTTAATTTTCAAGGAAACAGAAAATGGTATTGTTATTAGAGCTTGCAAGAGGTGTTGCAGCGCTTTGGGTATTTTTTTTCATATAAAATCAATGTTTGAAACATCATCTCCATTTGTTTATCAACTATCACAATATGGAAGCTTAGGTGTACCTATGTTTTTTGTTATCTCTGGCTACGTCATTACTTTATCAGCAGAGTCCAACCTAAAAAATAATAAATCCCCATTTGCTTTTTTAAAAGCTAGGTTTTTAAGAATATATCCAGCATTTTGGGCCTCAGTGATAGTTGTTCTGTTAACTCCATATGTAATCGAGTCAATCAGCGCTCTTAAATCTGGAGAGTATATAATTCCAGAAAATATATTTACAAAGTTCAACCATATAGAATGGTCTAACTTTCTACTTCTAACCAAAGTTTTTTGGGCTACAAGTCATGATTTACAGGCAGAATTTAATTCTGTAAATTCTGTTTATTGGACATTAGCGATTGAGTTTCAATTCTATTTGGTAGTGTCCCTTGCCTTATACTTTAGAAAATACTACAGACACATAATCTTTATAATATCAATTGCCGCAATACTGACTATGTTTATCCCAAATAAGATAAATTTTGGGCTTTTTATTCATTACTGGCCTTCGTTCTCCGTTGGCATTCTTTTGGCTTATTTGTATCGCAATGGTGTTCAGTCTGTTTCTTTATTAAAAAATAAAGCTGTGCTGATAGTCACTTCATTATTCGCTACTGTATTACTTATAAGTTCTGTTAATTTTCTTGGTCCAAGAGCAATACTATTCGCAGTTTGCTTTGGATTGTTTCTTTGGACTATTTCTGACATTGAAAAGACATTAAATAAAATCAAAAATAGCGAAAATCTATTATTCTTCTGGTTGTTAGAGCCATGGCTCGTATTGGGAACAATGTCATATTCAGTTTATCTACTCCACGGAAAAATATATCACTTGCCAGAGATGTTTGTGCGCCAACTCATTGATCCTGAGAATATTTTATATGGTGTGCTGATAGTCATCGGTACCTTATTGTTGTGTTACCCTTTCTACTTTTTCGTTGAACGACGTTTCTTGAGTAAAAATTACAAGATAATACAACAAAAAGTGCTAACAAAAGTATCAAGCGGACGCTCATAAACTCGGGCCGCTTATGGCGGCATTGAGGCTGTATAATTTCTAAAAAGAGGAAAATAACGGATGAAATTTATGTTCGTACAACCTGTAAAAGTTATTTTTTGGTAGGATATTGCTTCAGATTTCACGTAGCAGCGCGTTTTCAGGCTTAATATTTAATCATTTCTAAAGCTGTTTTTTCTAAAATAGAAATTCTACAGCCTCGTTATGTGTACAAGGAGGCATCAGTATTATAATCGATTATTCACAATATACTTTCGAAGACTTACTCGATGTAAAAGCAAATATTGATAAAGATAAGTATCCAGAAAACTTTGCTGCATTAATGTGTGAGTTATCAAAAAGACAGCACGAACTTGAACAGTCCAATCATGAAATCAAAGAAGAGGCAGAAGTAAAAAAAGAAATAATGACGGTAAGCTGTTCTTATAAAAGGGTTGTAGGTGTTTTTTTGTTTAGTTTTATAGGCAGTCTTCCTGTTGTGCTGTCAACTGATCCAAGCACCTTGAAAGGCCTAGGTAAATTTTATTCCGCGCTTATGTTATTAATGACTGGATTACCTTTGTTGCATTCTTTTCGACGTGGGTGGACGTTAAGTCGTCACGGTATAGTTACAGTCACAGAAGATGTTTTTTCCTTCACGATTATGCAACTTTTTTACGGTTACATTTTTAGTTTAATATTATTATTTACCATATCAAGGTGGCCGTAGTACAGCTAACAAGGCAATAAAGTAAGGGACACATAACCGTTGGCTGTGCGCGTTCCTCGCTGTTTTAGTTAACTATTATTCAGCCGCTTATGGCGGCGTTAGCTGTAATTCAATTCTAAGGTTCAAAGGTAAATAAAAATGATCAGACATATTATTTTAATTAAGTTTAATGCTACTGCAAAAATAAATGAAATTAATGAGCTCAAAGCCAGTTTCAAGTCTATGCCCTCAAAAGTAGAGGGTGTACATTCGGTTGAATGGGGACTCAATGATAGTCCCGAGGGGAAAAACAAGGATTACACTCACGTAGTATTGATGAACTTCATAGACGATGCCGGCAGAAAAAATTATTTACCGCATCCTGAACACGGCGAATTGAAAAAATTATTTAGACTGATACTTGAAGATCTAATTGTATTTGATTATACGGTGTAAGTGGATAACTAACAGTTAACAAGTTAACAAATAAGAATAAAATATGGCCGGCTATCTCGCTCTACTCGTATTATCGCCAACCAAATTTTGCCTATTATTTAGGCGTTATGAACAGAGAGTATAAAAATGAATAGAACACTATCACTCGTAATATTGTTGTGCTTATCTATCAACACGCTAGCGAATGAAACAAGCTTCATGGAACAATTTTACAACAGTCAAAATGGAAGGTTGATAAATGTTATGGCTCCCTGTGATCCAGGTTGCTATGTTGAAATTGAGATTAGAAATAATATTTTCAGTACTTCTACAAGTGGTATTGGCTGGGAGAGGCTATATGACCTGGAAGATGAAAAAGATAATTCTGTCATGTTAAATTACTCACCGGAAAAGGGTGTTTATGTAATTCATTCTAGTACTAACATTATGTTCAGTTTAAATGGAAAGATGGAGCAGCACCCTATCGATATTGCGTTAGGTAACTGCTATTCAACGCCTGAAGGGCAAACCACAATGGGAATGGTTACCTGCCTGCAGAGGGCAGAAGAGGCTTGGGATACTGAATTAAATAGAATATATAAAATGTTAAGGGGGAACATAAATAAACCTCTAAAATCTGCACAGTCAGCATGGATATCATATCGAGATGCTCAGTTTAGTTGGTTTAGTTCATTTTTATCTTCAAAACAAGGCTCTAAATGGAGCTATGGCATAGGAGAAAGAAGAGTACTTTTAATTAGGCAACAAGTTGAGCATTTACAATCTTTTTATAAAGGGTATTAGCATTCATAACAAACAAAAACAACGGATACTGCGCGCTCTTTTGGCCCACAAGTGGTCCCCTGGGGATCGTATGAGCAGGGATGTGTAGGTCAGATAATCCAATCGACCTTTCCAGATATCCTCAGATCATGGGAAAAGTACTGGGTATTGCGAACCTTCTCGTTTTTAAATACCCACACGGATCATTATCCTTGTCTTGTCCGGTGACCGCGTCATGGCTTTGATGAGGTAGGGTAGACCGTTTGCTTCATCATATTCTGACTAAGCGGGTTGGGTAAAAAGTGTTATCCCGAGTCTTGCCTTCCACACCACCCACACAGGCTTAGTGACTTTGTCCACGAAGGAGTTGAGTAAAACTGGGATAACGTAAACTGTTTCATATTATGCGCTCAGGTTGGCTGGTGGAGCGCGATAGTGCTCTTGGCGAGAAAGTGCTCTTGGCGAGAAAGTGCTCTTGGCGAGAAAGTGCTCTTGGCGAGAAAGTAATATCCAGATTAAACGCGCCAAACGGTGAGCCATGGCGACGGCCACTTTATTAAACGGTTTGTTTGCACGAAGAGGTTGGCTGGTGGAGCGCGATAGTGCTCTTGGCGAGAAAGTGCTCTTGGCGAGAAAGTAATATCCAGATTAAACGCGCCAAACGGTGAGCCATGGCGACGGCCACTTTATTAAACGGTTTGTTTGCACGAAGTTTTAAGGCCCACAAAGCTAGTAGGTCGGCACTTTTTGCTGCTCGGCTGGCAAAGGCTCTGGCACCGTGTATTGATTGTTTATGTAAGTAACGGTCTCCGCGCTTGGTTATCCCGCCCATTTTACTGATATTACCCAATGCATGTTGTTTAGGCGTTAGCCCTAACCACACTGCAAACTCTTTGGGATTATTAAAGGCTTGGCCTTTATCAATGGCGGCTAAGAATGCAGAGGCATGAATCACACCGATACCGGGTATGCTGCGTAGTATCTTATCGCTCTCACTTGTATCGAAAAATTCACCTCACTGTTTTTGAATATCTTTGAGACGTTTAAGTGTGATTGCATATTCGCTCAACACGTCTATCACCATATCTTGTAGTCGATGACTGTATTGAAGGTTATCCATCACACCGGTTAAGCCATTTTATAGTGCCACATGACCACAGGGAAACACCACGCCAAATTCACTTAATAATCCTCTAGCTTGATTGCTCATCGCTGTTTTTTTTGATAAGTCGTTCTTGGATACGATGTAAACAAGGTATTTCTTGGTGCGCAGACTTCACAGGCACAATGCGGATATTGGCACGCTAGCTGGCTTGTGCCATGGCAAAGGCATCGTTGTGGTCATTTTGTTACCTCGCACAAAGGGTGTGACATGTTGGGCAGGGATAAGCTTGGTATCATGACCTAATTTCGCTACCGTCAGTTTATGCTTGTTGATTTGGCTGTGATTGAGTACTTTATTACTTTGGTGAGCTAAATCTTGTCCTATGATGTAAGTTTAATTGAGACAGAGCAACGCAAACTAATATACGAATTAATATTCATGGCACTAATTAACGCAAGTATTCCATTTGAAGGTGAGCCTAATGAAGAATG
>Ga0209712_10004517_pt1 | contig 11040 bp, 11 predicted proteins | sample ArcOceMetagenome_FD_187443 | JGI IMG/M metagenome (GOLD analysis project Ga0209712, IMG submission 187443) | Marine eukaryotic phytoplankton communities from Arctic Ocean - Arctic Ocean - Greenland ARC118M Metagenome (SPAdes) (version 2) | ecosystem: Environmental > Aquatic > Marine > Oceanic...
TAACATAAAGTTGTGGGAATGTTGGCCAGTTTGAATACTCTTTAAGACCTTGTCTAATATCCATATCTTTTAAAATATCAAAAGTTGTAAAAGATTTGTTTAAATCTTTTAAGATTGCAATAGAGTTAGCTGAGAATCCACATTGAGGAAAGTCTGCATTTCCTTTCATAAAAAGAACTATATCATCGCTTGAAAGAATTGATTTTATTCTATCTGTTAGTTCCCCAGTAATTAGTTCTGGATTAACTTCTTTGACTGCATTTACATCATCATTTAAAATTTTAAATGGATTTTCGCTCATTTGTTCTCCTTTTTAATAATTATTTCTATTGGTTATCGTATTTTTCTTTCGTCATTGTTTTTATTTTTACAGCATGTACTTTTTCTTTTAGAGATTCGCTCAGAATATCCATTACGATTTGATGTTGTGCCAATTTCATTTTTCCCTTGAACTCATCACTAACAACTAATATTTCTAAGTGATCCATTGTTCCAGTCATGTCTGATACTTCAACGTGAGATTCTGGTAGTCCTGTAACTATCAATTTTTTTACTTCGTCCATTGGTGTCATTTATTATTCCTCTCTGCTTGCTAAATTCTATACTACTAAGTAACTTGTTATAAGAGTAGCGATTCGGGTAGTCAACGTTAAGATTCCTACCGCTTTGTGGTATTTTCTTATGTTTTCATTACCATTTTTTAGCTTAGTACCTGTATATGCTATCACCGCGTATAGAAGCACTGTGCTAACTGCTAATGATACGTGTATGTTAAGAATCTGTGGGTTGTCATAGATCTTGCTTGCCTTTAGAATAGCACTTCTAGTTAATTCAATTTGTGCAACAAGTAATAGGTCCCAAATGATGACCGTTTTCATTATTTTAATGTGTTTATAACGAGTTTTCCTGTGATAAACTCCGTACAACATAAGGGAGACAATTAGAATTGATTGAACTTGAAAAATGATCGCCGACGACATAAAAATCCTTTATACATTTATAATAACAACTTAGAAGCGGAAACAGAATATGACAAGTCTTGGACAATGGGCATTAATTGATATTGAAACAACCGGAGTTGATCCAACATACGATCAGATCATTGATTTGGGTTATTTACAATTTGATGGAACTAAACTTATTAAGAGATATTCTTCATTAGTAAGAACAGAAGTGAAGCTATCTAAGTTTATTGAAAAGCTGACTGGTATTACTCAGGAAATGATATCTAAAGCTCCACTTTGGAATAAAGTTGAGCAAGATTTACTTGATTTAGATGGGCATGCTTTAATTGCTCATAATGCTCAGTTCGAAGAAATGTTTTTAAAGAAGTATTTTGACCGTATTGATGAAGGACAGTCTAGGGAGCAGTACTGTGACTCAATGTATTTTTTAAGCTTACTCTTCCCTGAAAGATCTACGTTAAACTTAGAAAGTTTTATGATTGATTTAGGTATTTCTGATAAAGAAGAACACCGAGGTTATCAGGACTCACTAGACCTTTTGAAAGTTATTTTAATCGCTACATTTGTTACTCATGAGGATAAAGAGTTTGCGGCATTCATGCATCAAATTTTCATGGACTTTGATAGCGATGACTTTTGGTTTAAAAAGTTCTTTGCACTAGAAGCTAATGATCTATTCGAAATCTCAGAAGAGATTGAAATGGATTTAAAAGGTATGAGTGAGCAATTTATAGCTAAGTGGAATGAAGATATTGAATTTCTAGATGATAATGTAGACAAAGTTGATGTTCAATTTTCAAGTGACAATTTGATGAAAATTTACCGAGATGAAGAAAGGCTTGGAGAATTATTTCCAGGTTATAAATATAGAAAGGCTCAGGAAGATTTATCTTTAAGAGTGGGGCAGGCCTTTAATAATAATATCCATGCTTTAATTCAAGCTCCAACTGGAACTGGTAAAACTCTTGGCTATATGATTCCAAGTGCTCTTATGGCCAAGCAGAACCAGACACAAGTACTCATCTCTACAGGAACTAAGACATTACAAAATCAAGCTGTTCAAAAAGATATTCCACAACTGCACAAAATTTTAGGGCTTAATAAAAGTCAACTCAAGGTTATAAGGCTAGTTGGTTCTAGTAATCACCTCTGTGAACTTATGTATCGTAATGAAAAGAATGATGGTCTTCTTATGCAGATGGAAACCTTCGAAGATAAGTTCTCGCATGCCTATATGGAGTCAGTCTTTTTTAATAATCAAAGAGTTAAGGACTATAATAAAATTATTACTCGTGAAAATATACCTTATTCCATGAAAAGAAGACTTCAGCCTCTTAAAGATCTTGAGGAGAAAGTCGCTGTTGATTATAGGGCGTGTTCAGGTAGTAAATGTCCTTTTAGTAGCACTTGTACTTATGTTCAAGGCTGGAGAAAGGCAAAAGAAGCTCATCTTCTCATCGGTAACCATGCTCTTTTATTATCGTGGCCCAGAAATATGGAAAAACCACCCTTTATTGTTATAGATGAAGCCCATAAAATGGAAAGTGAAGCCACTGGAGCTTTTGCTCAGTCTATAGGTAATAGAGAGTTAGAAAATATTGCTAAGAACCTTCCGCAAATGATTGGACCACTTTATTATTTATTAGCAAATGAAGACAACCCAGATGAAGAGGTTCCAAAAAGAATAAGAAAAGAAATTCAAAGCCAGACTCAAATGCTATCTGATCATGTTATTCCTTTAATGGACAGCATTGAAAAATATGCAAAAAGACTTCCTAATTTTACAGATATTTATTGGAATGAAATAAAGCTTTTAGGTCGTGATAAATCGAGCAATGCAATAGAAGCTAGTATCTATAATCATCTAGAGAGTTTGAAGTTTATATTCGAATCAATTAATATTTTATTAAAACCTTTAATTGAAAGATGGGATATTCAAGACTTTGAAAATGATGATAGTAAAGTTATTGCTTGGACTTCATTTGAATCTGTATATGGTCAAATAGAAGATTCATTTGCAACATTAGTTGCGGTTCTTAGTGAGTCAGAAAACTTAGCAAACACTATCAAATATCACGATGAACAAGGTTATGCTCTTGAGTCAGCACCTATTAATGTTGGAAAACTAATTCATGAAAATATTCTGGCTAAAACTGAATCTGTTATTTTTACATCTGCGACATTAGGTAATGAGGATGGAAGTGTAGGAATGGCCGCTGTAGAATGGATGACTGGGTATAGTTATTTAGAGCCAGAAAAGAGATTTAAGTCAGGCCTATTTTTGAAGAATAATTATGATTATGAAAAAAGTGCAAGAGTCTATCTATGCCAAGATACTCCTACTCTTTATGATAAAGATTTTATTCCAACAGTGATTGGAAACTTAGCTCCACTAATGAGAACTCTTGGTGGAAGAACCCTTCTATTGTTTTCTTCAAGGGTGAGGTTTGAGAAGGCTAATGAGTATTTATTAAATGAATTTGAAGGTGAAATCCCATTATTTATTCAAGGGATGGGAAACAATATCGTAGAGGAATTTAAAAAGTCTGAAAATGGTATTTTAGTTGGAATGGAGTCTTTTGGAGAGGGGATTGATATCCCTGGAAAATCTCTTCAATTAGTTTATGTTGATAAAATTCCAGATCTTCGCCGTGAATTTGTTATTGATAAAAGACGTGAATTTTATGACCGGGAGTTTGGGAACGAATTTAATGATTATTTCTTAGCAAATAGAACTAGGGCTCTTCACCAAAAATTTGGAAGGTTAATCCGAACAGAAGAAGATAAAGGTGGGATCTTAATAACTGATTCAAGAACTGCCCGCTGGAAGTCTAGAACACTAAATACATTTAAAGAGCTTATGAGGCCTTATGATATTCAATTTGCACCTATGAAAGAAGCATGTGAAAGCTTAGCAAACTTTATTTTGGATGAGTAAAATCAGGTGGTTAAATGGAGCTTTCAAATAGTGTGAATTTTTTACGCTTAGCGTTGTGTTGCGCGGGGTTTTTGTGTATTATGTCCTTTCTAGGAGGGCATGTGTCTAAGATATTTTTACTACTATGTTTAATAATTTCTATAAACTTAAAAGCTAGTGCTTCTGAAGTTGCTAATTTTGAAGTTGTTAGCGATGTTAAAGAGATGATTGTTATTTACGCAGTAAAAGATTCTAGCATGACAGAGGCCTATTCAAAAATTAAATCTATTAGTTTATCTGCAATTGATTTTATTCAGACTGATGGAGAGACAAGCTCTGAAGAGTTAAACGAACTTGTTACAAATATATCTAAACAACTCGAGCACGAAGCGGTCTTTATGAAAAAAGAACAAATCGTAGCGACTATTATCTCAGCCATTAATTCTTAAATATTTTCAAACATTTACTTAAACATATTCTTATATTCGACGTCATAAGTTTTGAGTGTTTCAATGCGAACTTCAATTCCATTTGGAAATACTGCTCGGTAGGGAATATTAAAGTATTTACTTAAATAAAAGTCTGTTTCAAATTTATTCTTTTCACCTTCAAACATTATGCAATGAGTACCGGTTAAAGTTTTTCCATTAATTTCTAATTCAACTGGAACAAGAGATTTTAAGTCGACATAAACTTCACTTTCAATGAAAGGGCTTTCATAAGACCACAAGTTTTGAGATGTAATGATTGCGTAGCGAGTCACTTTTGCAGAGTCTATTCTCTTCGCCTGCGTCATTAATGCTGAGGTAAGAAATGAAGGAGTGGCAATATGTGCCTTGGCCGTAACAATCTTTTCCATCTCATTGTGACCATCTGCTCCATCAAAACTGTAATAAACACTTCTATCTTTTGTATCGATAATATAACGCTCTGTGCTTTTTCTTCTTCCAAGGGACCTTTTCACCCGAACGTTCAAGGGCTCGAACTGGTGGGACACTTCGTAATCAACGTATACTTTTAGAAACTCACCATTTGATACTCTTGATAATATTTCAGATTTAAAAGTGTAGTTCCCCTGTGGCTTATCCTCTCTAGTTATTTTAAAAACTTCTTCTGAATATTGTGCACCGTCTTTAAAGTAAAAGTATTTTCCGTCTAACAGTTTTTCATCAAAGCTCATTAATGTTTCCTCTCGATTATGATTGAATAAATAGCTCTTATAATTTAAAATTGTGCTGTTAACATTATAACAAATTTTATGATATTGAGTAATTATAAATTACCAATTGAATTAAGTGTATAAAAACTATAATAATAGTCGAAATATATTAATCTTTAAAAGGATATCGAAGCGATGATTAAGCTCAAAAAAGGGTTGGATCTGCCTATCGAGGGAGCTCCTAAGCAGGAAGTTTCTCAGGGTCCAAATGTAACAAAAGTTGCTTTGATCGGGGATGATGTTGTTGGAATGAAACCAACAATGGCAGTCAAGGTTGGTGACAAAGTTAAAGTCGGTCAATTAATTTTTACTGACAAGAAAACTGTGGGTGTGAATTATACATCTCCAGCTTCGGGTGAAGTAATGGAATTGAACAGGGGAGATAAAAGAGTTTTCCTATCTGTAGTAATTAAAGTCGAAGGCGACGAGCATGTTGATTTTGATAGCTACAAAGGAAATGATGTTGCTTCTTATTCTAAAGAAGATGCTGAAAAGCTTTTATTAGAATCAGGAATGTGGCCATCTCTAAGGATGAGACCATTCTCAATGGTAGCAAAGCCGGGAACGACACCAAGTTCTATTTTTGTTACAGCAATGGATACTCACCCTCTTGCTGCTAAGCCAGAATTAATTATTAAAGAAAATGAAGCAGCTTTTAAAGCTGGTTTAAAAGTTCTTTCTAAGTTTGCTAAAGTAAACCTATGTACGGCCGAAGGTTCTAGTATTGTTGGTAGTGATACTGAAAATACAACAGAACATAAATTTGATGGACCTCATCCTGCAGGATTAGTTGGAACACATATTCACTTTGTTGATCCTGTTGGTATGAAAAAATTTGTTTGGCATACGAACTATCAAGAAGTAATTGCTATAGGAAAACTTTTTGAAACTGGAAACCTTTCAACAGAAAGAGTTATCTCAATTGCTGGGCCAAGTGCAAGAAATCCTAGATTAGTTAAGACTAGAGTTGGTGCATGTTTATTTGAATTAACAAAAGAAGAATCTCATGAAACTGAAGAAATCAGAGTTATCTCTGGTTCAGTTTTCGGCGGAAGAACTTCAAGTGACAAACTTTGTTATTTAGGTAGGTTTCACCATCAAGTAACTCTTATGAAAGAGGGACGAAATAGAGACTTCTTAGGTTGGCACAGTCCAGGTTTTGACAGATTTTCTGTTAAACCAATTTATATTTCTCGTCTTTTTAATTTTAAGTTCGGATTTAATACAAACACAAATGGTTCATACAGATCAATTGTTCCAATCGGTTCATTTGAGAAAGTTATGCCACTAGATATTCTTCCTACTCAGTTAACTAGATATTTAAATTCAAGTAATTTAGAAATGTGTGTAAAGCTTGGAGCACTAGAATTAGATGAAGAAGATGTTTCTTTATTAACTTTTGTTGATCCTTGTAAGAATGACTATGCTTCTCTTTTAAGAGATAAGTTACTTACTATTGAGAAGGAGGGTTAATGAAATTTTTAAGAGATACTCTAGATAAAGTTGAACATCATTTTGAAAAAGGTGGAAAACTAGAAAAACTTTACCCTCTATATGAAGCGGGGGATACATTTTTATTCTCTCCAGGTTCAGTAGCAACGGGTAATACACATTTAAGAGATGGTATTGATTTAAAAAGAACGATGGTAACAGTTGCTATGGCGCTTTTTCCAGCAATCATCTTTGCAATGTACAATACAGGCTACCAATCTAACTTAGCACTTCAAAATTCAGGAATTATTGCAGAAGGTTGGAGAGCTACTTTAATGACTATGACAGGAATTGGATTTGATCCAATGAATATTCTATCTAACTTTGTTCACGGTTTACTTTGGTTTGTTCCAGTCTTTATCGTTTGTAATGTTGTTGGTGGATTCTGGGAGATGATTTTTGCTTCTATTCGCGGTCACGAAGTCAACGAAGGGTTTATGGTAACAGGTTTACTATTTCCTTTAATACTTCCTCCGACAATCCCTTTATGGCAAGTTGCTGTTGGAATATCTTTTGGTGTTGTTATCGGTAAAGAAATTTTCGGTGGAACAGGAAGAAATATATTTAATCCAGCTTTAACAGCTAGAGTCTTTTTGTTTTTCGCTTATCCTGCACAACTCTCTGGAGACGCGGTTTGGACTGCTGTTGATGGTTACACAGGAGCAACTCCTTTAGCGCAAGCTGCTGTTGGCGGTATGGAAGCAATAGGTTGGTCATGGAATGATGCTTTCTTAGGATTCATACCAGGTTCTATGGGTGAGACTTCGACTCTTGCTTGTTTAGTAGGTGCTGTATGGTTAGTTTTTCAGGGAATTGGTTCATGGAGAATAATGCTTTCAATGACTGTTGGGATGATTGGTACTTCACTGCTTTTCAATACAATTGGGAGTGATTCAAATCCATTATTTGCTGTTACTTGGGGCTGGCACTTTGTTATTGGTAGTTATGCTTTTGCAATGGTTTTCATGGCAACAGATCCAGTGAGTGCTGCAATGACAAATACAGGCCGATTCGTTTATGGATTCTTAATTGGTGTACTAGGTATATTAATAAGAGTTGTAAACCCCGCATACCCAGAAGGTTGGATGCTAGCAATTCTATTTTTGAATGGTTGTGCTCCGTTAATTGATTACTTTGTAGTTGAGAAAAATATTAAAAGAAGAGAGGCAAGAAATGTCTAAAAAAGGTAACGAATCACTTCAAACAATTGTTGTTTCAGGTATTCTTTGTTTAGTTTGTTCTCTTTTAGTTTCAGTCATTGTTGTGAATTTGAGACCTAGGCAAGCTATAAATAAAGATTTAGACATGAAGAAAAATATTCTTATGTCTGCTGGATTATTTAAAAAAGGTGCAGATATTAATGAAGCATTTTCAAAAATAGAAACAGTTATTATAGATTTTGAAACAGGCAAAGAAACAGACGCAGTTGATGCTAAGACTTATGATCAAATCAAAGCTTCTTCTGATCCAAGTATGAATGTTAAAATCCCAGGTAAACTTGACTTAGGTGGACTTTCAACAAGAGCAAAATATGCAAAAATTTATCTTTCGAAAGATGAATCAGGTGTCGTTAAAGAATTAATACTTCCTGTTAAAGGGAAAGGTCTTTGGTCTACAATGTACGGATTCATAGCTTTAGAAGCTGATACAAAAACGATTAAAGGTTTTGCTTATTACTCTCATGGTGAAACACCGGGGCTTGGTGGTGAAGTTGATAACCCTAAGTGGAAACAACAGTGGATTGGTAAAAAACTTTACGATGAAGATTGGAAAGTGGCTTTTGCTGTTGCAAAAGGAGCTGTTAATAAAACTAGCAGTACTGCTCAGTATAAAGTTGATGGTCTATCTGGAGCAACTATTACAGCTACCGGCGTAACAAATTCAATGCAGTATTGGTTTGGAGAACACGGCTTCGGGAAATACCTTGCTGTTGTAAGAGGAAAGGAGATTTAAGATGAAAGCAAAAGAATTACTTCTGGCTCCGATTTTATCAAACAACCCAATTGCTCTTGGAGTTCTTGGTGTATGTTCGGCATTAGCGGTTACAGTACAACTTAAAAATGTATTTGTTATGTGTGCAGCTGTTACTATGGTTGTGGCGCTTGCAAATATGAGTGTCTCATTAATTAGAAATTATATACCTAACTCAGTTCGAATTATTGTCCAAATGACGATTATTGCAACTCTAGTTATTATTGCAGAGCAATTTTTAAAAGCATTTGTTTATGACCAGTGGAAAACAATGGCAGTATATGTTGGTTTAATTATCACTAACTGCATTGTTATGGGACGAACAGAAGCCTTTGGTATGAAAAATGGTCCAATAGATTCATTTATAGATGGTATTGGAAATGGACTCGGTTACTCATTTATATTAATTGTTGTTGGATTTTTTAGAGAGCTTTTTGGTTCAGGTGCATTATTTGGATTCCAAGTTTTTGAACTTACTAAAGACGGTGGATGGTATCAGCCAAATGGTATGATGTTACTTCCTCCAAGTGCTTTCTTTTTAATCGGATTTATTATTTGGGTACTTAGAACTAGAGACACATCTCAAATAGAGGAGGACTAAGATGTTAGAACATTATGTAAGTCTTATTATAAAAGCTATATTTATTGAAAACCTTGCTCTTTCTTTCTTCTTGGGGATGTGTACATTTCTAGCAGTTTCGAAAAAAGTTAAAACCTCTATCGGTCTTGGTGTTGCCGTTATCGTTGTACAGACGATTACGATTCCAGCAAACAACCTGCTCTATACATACTTCTTAAAGGAAGGTGCATTAGCTTGGGCCGGTTACCCAGATGTTGATTTATCATTCTTAGGATTAATTTCTTATATTGGTGTTATCGCTGCAATCGTTCAGATTTTAGAGATGACTCTAGATAAGTTTTTCCCAGCACTTTATAATGCTCTAGGGATCTTCCTTCCACTAATCACAGTTAACTGTGCCATTCTTGGAGGGTCATTATTTATGGTTGAAAGAGATTATAACTTTGGTGAATCAGTAGCATACGGCTTAGGTTCAGGTTTTGGTTGGGCACTAGCTATTGCAATCCTTGCAGGTATCAGAGAAAAGTTAGACTACTCTGATGTTCCAGCTGGATTAAAAGGTCTTGGAATTACTTTCATGACTTCAGGTTTATTAGCAATTGTCTTTATGGCATTTGCAGGTATTAAACTTTAATTAAAGGATAGAAAAATGGAAGTAGTAATATTAGGTGTTGGGATGTTTACAGCGGTTATTTTAGCCTTAGTTGTTCTCATTTTAGTTGCACGCTCAAAATTAGTCCCTCAAGGTGACATTGTTATAAATGTTAACGGAAAAAAAGATATAACAGTATCTCCAGGGCAAAAACTTTTAGGTGCTCTAGCGACTGAAAAAATATTTTTAGGTTCTGCTTGTGGTGGTGGTGGTACTTGTGGTCAATGTGAGGCTCAAGTTCTTGAAGGTGGGGGAGATATTCTTCCAACTGAAAGAGATCATATCTCAAATAAGCATGCAAAAGCTGGATGGAGACTTGCTTGTCAGGTTACTTGTAAATCGAACATGACAGTACAGGTTCCTGAAGAAGTATTTGGAGTTAAGAAATGGACTTGTAATGTTAGATCAAATGCTAACGTTGCAACATTCATTAAAGAATTAATTATTGAATTACCAGATGGTGAATCAGTTCCATTTAAAGCTGGTGGGTATATTCAAATTGAAAGACCTGCGGGATTATCAATAGATTATAAAAACTTTGATGTTGAAGAAGAGTATAGAGCTGACTGGGATCAATTTAACGTTTGGGATAATATCTCAACTGTTTCTGATGTAACAGAAAGGGCCTATTCAATGGCAAACTATCCTGAAGAGGAAGGAATCATTATGCTTAATGTGCGTATTGCTTCTCCACCTCCAAGAGCTCCAAAAGGAACTCCTCCAGGAAAAATGTCATCATATATCTTTGATCTAAAGCCAGGAGATGATTGTATTATTTCTGGACCTTTTGGAGAGTTCTTCGCACGTGAAACTGAAAAAGAAATGGTATTCATCGGTGGTGGTGCAGGTATGGCGCCAATGAGATCTCATATCTTTGATCAATTAAGAAGATTAAAGTCTAAGAGAAAAATGACTTTTTGGTACGGAGCAAGATCGAAAAGAGAAATGTTCTATACTGAAGATTTTGATACTCTTCAAAAAGAAAATCCAAACTTCGAGTGGCACTGTGCTTTATCTGATGCTTTACCTGAAGATAACTGGGAAGGATATACAGGATTTATCCATAATATAGTTCTTGAGAACTATCTTAATGATCATCCAGCTCCAGAAGATTGTGAGTTCTATATGTGTGGACCACCGATCATGAATCAATGTTGTACTGATATGCTTATCAACTTAGGCGTTGAGCCTGAAGATATTATGTTAGATGACTTTGGTGGATGATAAAAAATAAATTAATTTAAG
>Ga0209712_10004521_pt1 | contig 11035 bp, 13 predicted proteins | sample ArcOceMetagenome_FD_187443 | JGI IMG/M metagenome (GOLD analysis project Ga0209712, IMG submission 187443) | Marine eukaryotic phytoplankton communities from Arctic Ocean - Arctic Ocean - Greenland ARC118M Metagenome (SPAdes) (version 2) | ecosystem: Environmental > Aquatic > Marine > Oceanic...
GGCTTATTCTTAGTGCGTGTACTTGACATTACATTTACTCTCGGTTAATTGTTTACGCATATTATCATAAAAACATAATTATTTTTACTGCTAGTTTTTTAAGCTAGCAGTAAGGTTGATTACTCGTCGTATTCTGGGTGATTTAGGCCCATTCGTTTTAGTGCTTCTAGTGTGGATTCGCTGTATGTCATTATATGCCCTTTAACTGTAAATGTTTGTTAGCTGTATGTAAGACAGACCGCTGTAAACAGTTGTATCGCTAGCGCCTGCAACTGATTGCGCCCATCTTGTACTAATATAGCCGCCAGTCGCCCCGTTTGTGCATGTGCCTTTTATACACAACAATCTATGCGATCCCACTGCCGCTCCAAATATTAGTGTCCCAGAAATGTTTCCCTGGACTGCTGCTACATCCCCCGCACTTACTTTTAGAGAGTTACTGCTTGGACCGTATGACAAAGTAGAGCCAGCTGGCGCACCTAGTGAAACCCTTAAATCTGTGCTTATATCCCCATCATACTCCATTGATAATTCGAAAATAACTTTTTCATTCGGAGCCAGCCACACTTTCAAACTAGTGTCATCTACTACGCTTATACTGTTATTAACGACTTGATTTTCAGTTTTATAAACGGGAGGTCTTGCACCATTTATAAACAATCTAGGTACTCGTCTATAATCGCTAGAACTCATTGTTGAATCCGTACCGACCAGCTTTGTTATGTTTGCATCCTCCCCTTGCTGTATAAATATGTTGCGAGGCTCTATTGTTTCTCCAGCGGGTCGCTGCACTAATACCGAGGGATTTAAAGGCGCTGTGGGGTTTATTACGCTAAACCCGTTTATATATATTCCATCTGTGGGCAACTCGTCAAAACTACCAATTACATAAGTATTTGTGTAATTACCTAAGCTTCTGTTATTTGTTAAGTGAATATTTCTACCCGCAACCCATGCAGAAGCGCCGCCAGCTTCAGCAACACCGAGCCCGCTATTCTCAAATACATGGTTGGAACCGCGCAAATAAACTGGGGTGTTATAAAACCTAACTGCTGGGTCTGTTCCATTTTCTTCACCCTCTATATTATTAATAACTATTCTAAGTGCTGGGGTTGAATAGTTCGACGTGGGAGACCCTGCCGCAATTGCATGGCCTCCGCAATTGTTGATTCGTCCATCCGTGATATTACAAAGACCTCCGATTACTGCTGTAATCAAGTTAACCCTGTTGGTTAATTCGCCCCTATCAAATGATATTCCATGACCCTTCATTGTGTTTACGTCGGGGTGATTTAAAGACCCTGTAAACGCTGGCCCTACTACATGAACTCCACTAGAGCCGTGCCCAAATATATAATAATTTTCTAGTATGCAATGGGTTAGCCTCGGAGCGCCGCTTTGATTTTCTGGGACGTCATCACCCTCAAATAATACACCGATGTTAAGGGGACTATATGCCGCTGTCCTTCTTGTTGAGCCACCAGTTACACCCATATTTTTAAGGCCACTATTACCCTGTCCAAACCTGATAACAGGCCCGTTAGTGTGGTTTGCATGGAAATAACTTTCGTTCTTACCTTTACCGTTAAAAAGCAACTGCTGATTAACATATAGAGTTTGACTAAGTCTATAATATCCTGTGCCCAACTCAACACGACCAAGATAATTATTACTGGTACACCAACCCAACATGGCTATACAAATCGAATAACTATCTGCAACTGTATCCGCACCGCCTAGGCTCTGAGAAGTTACAGCGCCAAACTGTTCAAGTGTGGGCGCTCCACCATTTGTGACAACAGCCCACTGATTTCCCAAGCCGTCATTTAAAAGGCCGTCAGCCAACTGTGCTGGGCTTTGGCTTGCGGTCTGGCCTGTAACACCGCTCTTAACCCAAGAGGCCGCACCACTATCACCCCTAGATGTGTAACCTAATGTGTCTATGACCGAACCAACAGCAAACGAATTAGATAATGCTATTAATTGAACAGTGGTTAGCTTTTCAGCTAACAGCGTGGCCTCAGCCGCAACCGCCCCAGCCTCAGCAGTTACAGCCGCATTTTTAGCCGTTACAGCATCTGCCAGTATTGCCTGAAATGCTATTAAATCAGCAGATGAGACAGGCACAGTAGCTGTTAAAAGCTCTGGTATGCTTGTTGCTGGGTTATTTGAGTTTACAGTTTTAATACCTAAACTTCTGAAGTTGGGGTTTTTTGCGCTTCGATATTCGACTAAAACCAAACCATACTGAAGATTTACAGAGTAAGTGCCTAAGACGCTTATGGTAATAACAGATACAGCACCTGGTAACGTTTCGCCTGTAGTGCTTTGCTGTGTAAATCTTATCTGATCGCCGATAGATAGATCTGAGTTAGGGTCTCTTATTTTCCCAGCTAATGTAATAAACGCCATTGTATTAAATCCTGTGTTTCTAAGTTATCGATGAGGGGGCATCACCGCCACCCTGTATAAATCTTGATGTGTCGCCGTTTGTGATTATGTTTATTGTACCAGAGTTAAGGTCTAAGCAGTTTCCTTTTAAGCCGCCAAGCTGACCCTGTGGTCCGTTGCCGCCGTCTTGACCATGACCGCCACCGTCACCCGCGTTTAATGCCCCTGCGCCGCCTGCTTCTTCTGTGCCGTCGTCACCGTAAAATGATTGGTTAGCACCGACTCCGCCCGAGCTTATAATTAAACCAGCACCACCGCCGCCGCCGCTGTAACCTTGACCGCCAGAAGCACCACCACCGCCACCACCAGCAGAGAGTAAGCGACCGTTGGCAGTGTAAGTACCGTTACCAAAATCCGGTGTCGTGCCGTTTAGATAGACATTAACAGTTACGCCAGATGTCCCTTTCAAAGTTAATCCACCGTTGAATCCGTTACCGCTTCGACCGTCTCCGCCTCGTCCGATTGCTGCCGCACCATTAATAAACACTAGGTTTACAACCGACCCGCTTAAAAATGACCCTGTAGTTATAGCTTCATTAAATGTATCTTGACCAAAATACGGTTTATCAAATATAAAGGTGAATGTGTCCGAAGCAATTGGACCAAGAGCAATGGTAAACATGTTATTGTCTGTTATATTATTGACAGGCAAATCCGATCCGGATATACCGCCAATAAACGGGTTATATGTGATAGTTTTAATTTTGTATGTTCTGCCGATGTTATAAGACGGTGTTATTTGTACGGCTTGCGCTCTAACGCCAAATCTTACATTGCCTTCATTGTCTTGATTCTGTAACGCCCTAACCTCTAGCACGTCGCCTAATTTAAAATCAACGTCTGCTTCTTCCATCTCAAAATCAATAGTCTGCGGTCGATTGCTGAATCTTTGCGCATAGCGTACCGTCGTTAAATTCGCCACTTCTATGTTATTAGATTTGTTTGATAGGATAATTGACTTACCCATCTTTTTAACTTTTTCTTCGCCGTAAAAATCAGCACCTTCGAGATCACTGTTAAATGCAATGCTTGATCGCTTAAAGTTTACATCATCATCACTTGATAGAAGATTGCGCTTATCGTATTGCAAAAAAGCACGAGAATAAAAAAGGTCACTAGGCTCATCTATATCAACAGAGTTAAAAGTGATTTCTACGCCCTCGGTTAATACTGATGTTGTACTGTTCCATGGTGAAGTAGCTTTTAATGTGGCTTTGCCGATGCTTGTATCTGTGTAAATGTCTAACATAAAAGCCTGGCATAAATGATTTAATACATTTTCAGAATCTTCAGCTTCGTAAAATATGGCATCAACTGAGCTGGCAATACTGGGTAGCCACACGTCAAGCTCTGCCGCAATCGCTGTGCCGTCGTATTCAGTCGTTGACATGTCGGCATCGGTAAAAACCGCTTCTATTACATCAAATAAATCAGCGTTAACAAATTTACGACCCCTGAATACTTCGTCACCAGCGTTGTGAGTGCTTGGTGTGTTTAGTATTGTGCGTGATCCTAACGTAATGCTAATCGACCTAACTACTGTCAATGTCACAGATGTTGAACTGCCTGTCGCGTTAGTAATCATTAACAAGTCATCACCAATGACCGCTGTGTATTTTGCGTAGTCTGTCCAGTCTGCAATATCGCCAGTGACCGAAATACTGGTCGCTCCGGCGGTTATATCGCTGGTTAGAGTCGCTTTTATAATGCGCGGAAACTGACTTTTTTTATTGTCAGCTTTGTATAGAATATCTTGACAGCTCATTGTCCACATGTCAGATTTTGATTGTTTGAAGCCAACGCAAATATAATGATTTGTTCTGACTAATGTAGTTACTCCGGCGTCAACTTTGTAATACTTGATCCTTAATGGTCTGTTTGTCAGTATATTACGCTGCTTCATTTTGCCGAAAAAAGTGCCGTTATCTTCAAACAATGGATTAGCGACTAGTGCCGGGGATGTTAAATTAGGATCACCGATAAAGTTTCTAAAATTGACTGTGCATTTAGCGCGAGACGCCACGCCGTTACCCGCCTTTAGTTTTGGCGTTGTTTCTGATACTTTAGTAACGCATTTATGGATATCAGACTCGGTAAGGATCAACCCGGTGTCAGTAAATTTATGTGTTTTTACTGATGTCGAATAACTTGATTGATCGCTACAAGTTAGCGTGGTAGAAAAGCCGGCGTTGCCGTTATTCGTGCAAGCTCCTACCACTTCTAACAAGTCTAATTCAACAACGTAATAGTGATAAAGGCTCATGCGATCACCCTAAATGACATTGTCACATCGACTAGTAAAGGGGCCTGTGCATGTGCGTTAACTTCGCCACCTGTTAAATCGAACATGCAATAGCTTTCTTCTGGGTTGTCGTCTGCTTCGTAATCAATCATTGATACAATGCTATTAGTATCATAATGTGCAAGCAGTTCAATAAAATCAGTTCTTGCCCAGACTTTAGGGGCGTTTGTATAATTTACACTTAGTTTATTGTTGGTCTCCTCTTGAATAACTTTGGTAGGCATTCCACGGCTATTAGTTGCAACTCGGCTTTTTTTATTGTGTGACAAGTAGCGCAATGTTTGCCCAGCAGTAACACCCCAAGCGACATTCGTTGTCAATCCTGCGGCTATATAGCTGATCGTTTTTGTACCAGCTCCAAATATCTCAATGGTCATATCACCTGGTGTAACTGCTGAAGCTACATAAAACACAAGGTTTTTAACATCTCTTACCATTGTGTAAGTTTCTGAATAACCTGTGCCTGTCAAAGATACAACGGCTCCAATCGGCAATGAAAGCCCATGCAACGCAAAAAATTGAGATGATCCGACACCTTCAACAGTTATTTCTAATGTCTCTGAGTTGCTGCTCAGCACCTTCGAAAAGTCTGGGTTTTGTAGGTTAGCTAATGAGCCACTTGATATTGCGCCCACGTCTAAAGTGATCACGCTGCTGGATATAATATTGCTCTTACTTAAAATCATTAGGTTCTACCGTCGCTTTGTGATTTTTGTATCTGTCTTGATAGTGCGTCAACAACTTCGTCATTAAATTCAATGATAAGATTTTGACTAGTCATCTCACCATCACTGATATCAGTTATTGTTGCGCCTTGGTCATTAAATGATTTCTGGGGTGCTTGCGCTGGTGCTGCTGGTGGTGCTGACAATGCCCCGCCACCGTCTGGCGTTGACGACATGATCGCCGCTAGTTGGGCCGCCCCTGTCAATCCTGCAAGCGCCATGCCTACGGGATTTGGAAACTGTTCATTGATGTTTTCGGCGGTGGTCATTAGTGTATTACCAACAGCTAAACCCTTTTTGATTTTATGCGCTGATTTGCTGTTATTGCCTAGGCTGGTTAATAGTTTTGTACCTGTATCTAACTGTGATTTTGCGGCAGAGTCTGACCATTTTATTTCTGTTTTTGTGTCGGACTCTGTGCTGTCCATGTTTTCCTGTTGGAGACCTGCTTTTTTATCGGCAAAGTTACGAACAATCTCTAAGCGCCTTTCGTATAGTTCCTCATCTCTAATTCCAAGTGCTTCAGCAGCCAACTCCAGTCGCGCAATATCTGCAAGCAATTCCGCGTCAAGAATCTCTGCACGAGTCAGGGTGAATTCTTTTAACGCATCAAGCGGGCTTTGAGCTTCAAGCTCTGCAAGTTTAAAATCGTCTTTTATTGCTTGTTTTTTTTCTTCAAATTGAGTTAATAAATTTAATTTTAATTCATCGCGTTCAACTTCGTCTTCAATCGCTCGGTCAAGTACTGCTTTCTCATCTTCATACTTTTCTGTTAATAATTGCAATTCTGACTTAAATCTATCTTTTATTGATTCAGAATCTGAAAGATCTTTTTCTGCGCCGCCTTTGCCAGTCCTGCCGGATAAGTTACCCTTCAACGCTTCAAGGTCTAGCTGCTTTTGTTTTTCTTTTTCTGCATTCTCAGCAATTATCACGCCTTTTCTTTCTTTTAATACTTCAAGCGTTGCCTCTGCATTTTCAAGATTTTCTTTATTCACTGCGCCACTTCTGCCGCCCATGACTAAAGTCTCGCCCACCTTAATTGAATCGTTAACCGCGTTTATTAGCTTGTCTACTTCGGCTAAGGATTGCACTTCTTGAGCTAAATCGCCATTTTTTATTATTCGCTTTAAATCAATATCAAGACTAGCACTAGAAAAAAAATCAGATAATGCGTGTCCCGCTGCATTTATCGCAGGTAAGAAAGGGCTAACGGCATTATTTAAAAAGTTTACAAATGATGATTGAGCTAAATCAACGTTACCAGCTAAATCAATAAACTGTTGCTTTTCCTCTTCTGACAAGGGGATGTTTATTTCGTCAAATCGGTTTTTTAATTCTTCAGCAGCTTTGCCGCCGTCTATCAATAAAGGGATTAGCTTTGTGGTATCTGTTGCCATGCCTTCAAGTGCAAAGCTCATTCTTTGTGTGCTCATGCCCGCGTCTTGCATCATGTTAACCATTTTTTGCAAAACTTGATCGCCGCTTAATAATTCAAACTCTCTCGCCAGCGTTAAAGCTTCTTTTTGAGTCAACCCCATTACGTTCGCAAAGTCGTTAAATGTGCCCGTTGTTTTACCTGTTGTTTCAAATTCAGAAAGAAAGTCGCCGATCCTTTCCTGCGTGTCTTTCATTTGATCGCCGAATTTCTCGCCAGTCATGCCAGTTGTGCCCATGACAAACGAAAGCTTTCTAAACTCCTCCACTGTTAATCCTGCCATTACAGCCAGCGTTTCAGTCTCTCGAATTGCGCGGCCTTGGGCAGCGGCATACGCAATGAAAGCAGTTGTCCCAGCCAGTGCAGCGCCCGCAACCATTGCTATAACATTCGCTGACTTCTTCGCAGTGTCGCTAAACTTTTTCAAGCTCTTGTCATTCTTGCCAACAGTATCTTCTAGCTTGCTTAGTTTATCATTAGTCGAATTCAACTTAGCATCAAGCTTGGCGGTCTTAGCGTTTAACTCTATTATTAATTGTTCTGTAGCCACTTCTAATCCGCTCCGTTTTGTTTGCGCTGATGATATAACGCCAGTGTAAAATCTGATCGTTTAGGTTCAATCTCTAACACGTGCGCTGTCTCTATAAAGTCCATTGCCCACGCCTCAGATGGTTGAACGCCTGATTTTACAAGCGCTTTCCACCATGCATAGAAATCAAAATCGCTAACTACTTGCTGTTCTTTGAGTCTTGCCCGTCCGCGGAGGGGCAGAAATCCTTTTTTGCCTTTGCCGCTTCCTCCTCATACAATTGATCAATAGCGTGAACCATCTTGTATAAAACGTATGTGTAAGGCTGTGCATATTCATTATCATCTTCGACAGGTCGCCAGCCCACCCGATCACACGCGTCAGCAATCTCTGATAGTTGCAAAGATGTGTTGCATTGTTTCGCTAATGTATAAAGCAGAATAGGTCCGTCAACATCGTCGATATGCTTACCAATTTCAGCACACAGGTTTATAACCGACCCGCCTGCATTAGCTTGCACAATAGGCAGTATGGCTTGTAAAGTAGACCAAATCCCACGGCCAGTTTCACGCTTAAAATCACGCTTAGCTGACCATGTTATTTTATAATCATACTCTTTATAGCAGAGCTTAAAATTCATTTAGCTGGGTGCTGTATAAGTAAATGCACCAGACGTATTGAATGTAACTGACATTTGAGAAACCCCGTTAACAGCTGCGGAATCACTTCGGCCAGTCACGGACCACGTATCACACTGCCATTTTTCGCCGCCAATACTAGACTCTACAACGCCAGCAATCTGAGTGCCTGAGTTAATAGCCGCCTTAATTGTGTCTTGCACTGTTTCTTGCGTGAGTGTAAATGTACCCGCAAATGAGACACCTTGACCAGCTACAAAGCCGTCAAAATAAGTAACGTTACCACCGTTTGCTTTGTTTGTGATTTCGATGGGTGCGCCAATATCTGTTCGTGTGCCCTCAAGTTGTCCAGCTACCAAAGCCTCTGAACCTGAGGCGCCTAATTTTATCACGTAATCGTTTGAACCTGCCATTGTGTTTATCCTCTGCTGCTGAATGTTAAATAGTTAATTGAGATGTCTGTTTGAAACCATGCCTCGCTTAATCGACCTTGGTTTACTGTCGTATCTTGCATGCTTACTGCTTGCCCATTATACACGGACTCAGTATTAAATTGAAACCCTGCGCGTATCTGATCGACTGCTGTAGCTGATAGAATCGAGCGGTCTTTAGCGTTAACCGGAATAAAAACGCTAACCTGGAAAATACCCCTGTCTTCATTGTTGTCTGTGTAAGCTTTTCCGATTGATTGAGATGATGCAGGGATAACGGCAAGACTTACCCATAAAGATTTGTTAGCGGGATCAAAAAACTCGTTATCAGTTGCGATATCGTTAACAGTTAATCCGGTAACAGTAGTTGCTAAAAACTGAGTGACTAACGCTTGTCTTGTTTTTAAATAGCTCATATTGATCGCACCTTATTAGCTATACGTATTAAATTAGATCTAACCCAACCTTTAGGCGTGTTAAATGGTATTAACTGTTTACTGTAACCACCGCTTGTCTTGTCGCCCTTGCTTGGGTTTGGATAGCCTCCATATTCTTGCGGTAAGATGTAAGGCATGTTGTTTGTAAAGTATAGTTTTTTATTTAGCACGTTGGTTGGCATGGACGATAGACTGGATAAGGATCCACTTCCGCTTGTGTTGTCGCCTCTGCTAGATGATAAAGCAAAAGGTGTACCTTCAGACATCCACCAATTATTGCGAAGTCTACCCTCGTCTACTGGCGTTTCCTTTACGGTCTCAGATAATCCCTCATAAAAAGCAGCGTATAATTTTATGTTTGTATCCTTTTTATTCTTGCGGATCATCTTCTTAACGTTGTCTAAACCTTTAAGCGGCATTACTTGAGCCTTACTTGAGGCATGTAAGCCAATACATCAGATGTAGGTGCTTTTATATCAACGTTAACGACTATATAAAACACTGTGCCTTGCTTGATTGTATCGCCCTGCCTTATAACTGTAGCGTTGTCACAAACTAACATTCTATCACCCGCTAAAATTGTATCGTTAAACAGCTTTGCGTCATAACCTTTAAACATGGCATTAGGTAAAAGCGTAGTTACTTCTGTAGTAGTGCCACCGCCTAACGGACCGCCACCAGTAGTTGTAGATTTTACAACGTAGATAAGCTCACTATCAGGCGACCCCGCAAGTGCTGCGGCTTCGGCTAGTAAACTTTTTATCTCGGCCCTTAATGATGCGCTGGACATTGTTTAAACTCTCGTTAGCATGTTGTTAGAGCCGTTATTTAACATTAGCTTATCAAGGTACCCGTCTGCTTTATCTGTGCGCACAGTTGAGTATGAGCCACCGCTAAAAAATGATTTAGATACAACGCCGTCTAGGCTTATTGATTGAGTGTTGTTGGTTGTTTCGCTTATTAATAGCTCAGAGTTGCCGACTTGTATGGCTAACTCAATCTGAGCGTTTTTTAACTCGCTAGGTATTTCATGATCTTCAATGTAATCATTTCTAATTTTCACATTGAACCTTGGGTATGGCAAAGGCTGAGTTGCTTTTGTCCTCTGCCCTTTCATGCTCTGTTCACGGCTAATTATATAATCCATAGCGAGAATTATTTGCTGCTCTTGCGTAGTTGTCGATGCCGGAATGGTAACGCCTCTTAGGGTTGCATAGGCGACCATTTCAGCAGCAGTAACAAAGCTATTAGCGCCGGATACGATAGAGCCGTCTTCAATAATTAACGCCATTTTATACACCTCATCTCTTACGCTTCACACTTTGCTTTTTGGCTGGCATCTCACACTGAGCAGCACCAAACAATGTATGTACATCCGGATTAAAATCAGCTTTGTTTATAGTTAAGCGCTTGCCGTCTTCGCCTTTGATTTCTACTGTATCGCACTGCATAAAATTTACCCTCTTGTTAGAACGCCATTATAACATTAATTTGATTAAATTAAACAAAGTGTTGTAATGATGCAAATGGTGTACTAGGATAATGCAAATAGTAAGCATCAACGGAGAGTAAATTGAATAAATCATTTAAAAAATATAACAAGTCTTGCTGGATAAGGACTAGGCTATCAAAGCCGCACAAGTCTAGAGTTGCATATCAAAAAATGATTGCATCAACAATGACAGCTCAAAGCCTAGCTATTATCAGACAAATACAAAGCAGCACGTCAACGGACGCGGCAGGCAAAGTCTGGGCCATTAATAATGTAGTGCTTAATAACTTAATAAAAATTAATGAATTATTAGCAAAGGTAAAGACTTCAAATTGAACAAATCAACAAAAGAAGAGATGGACGGCGTAGTCATATTAGCAGTTAAGATGATGCGCGATCATTCATTCGATGACGTATGTAAAAGCCTTGGTAGGTCTTACAACTCAGTACAACAGGCAATGCGGAGGCGAGGCATTCTAGTCTCGTTGGTTAAATTTAGTTATAGAAAAGGTAAAATAAATGCTAACTAACCCACTCACAATCGCACTTCACAGTAAGGGCTATACAATACAAGAGTACCTTAATTTAATCG
>Ga0209712_10004523_pt1 | contig 11032 bp, 13 predicted proteins | sample ArcOceMetagenome_FD_187443 | JGI IMG/M metagenome (GOLD analysis project Ga0209712, IMG submission 187443) | Marine eukaryotic phytoplankton communities from Arctic Ocean - Arctic Ocean - Greenland ARC118M Metagenome (SPAdes) (version 2) | ecosystem: Environmental > Aquatic > Marine > Oceanic...
CATTCGTCATCACCGGTCACCTGATACCGCGAACACTGTCCAACAAAGCACACCCAACAACATAATAACAATAAGAAGACTCTCAATACCAACCACAAATAGTATTGATTCGATTGCTTCCATCATCTATCCAATAAGAGGCATAGTTTACTACAGAGTATACTACTAGCTATCGATAGAAGAAGTCCAACAGCTATTTCATTCCCGGATCTAACAATTTCAATTAATTCCTTTAAATCGTAAACCGAAAATTTTGCAACCAAACGCCCTCCAAACAAAACAAAACTGAAACCATCTCCTCTTCTTCCAGTCAAGTCATTGCAAGACACTCATACCTTCACGCAAGATATACTACGATTGCCACACATTTGACTCGATTGCATTTTTCACCGCTTCCCTCTCCGATTAATTGAATCCTACCGTACCGTACCATACCATACCGACCAGTCCAACTAACTTCAAACTAGGGTGCCAAACAGATCAGTACACTACACTACACTATACTACACTACAACAAACAACAATGGCATACACATTCGGAGAATCACCACGCACTAACCGCCGCAAACGCGACAACGGCCATTCCAATTCCAATTTCAACAATAGATGCAACAATGCAATCTTTTCCAATTCCAGTTCCTCGGAACACCCCGCGGAATTCAACGACGGTAACTCACTCACATACTCAGCCTCTTCCTCACAAGCAGGAGAATCCACCGATTCCTCCGTTGCCGATATTGAATTTCTTAAAATGATTGACAAAGATCAACACATTCATTTATTGGAAAAAGCATCTTCGCAATCCTTTCGGAGGGTTAATGTTAATGTCAATGCCAATGTTAATGTTAATGCCAATGGTGGTACGGGTAATGGTGGTAGTTTTCGAAGGGAGAATAGTGTGGCGGATAGTTCGTTGGGGTATTCTACTGATGGGGATTGGCCTTATGAGGATGCAAATGGAATGCATGCTGGACAACAAATGTTTGTTAGTACAAAGGATGGTGCACGGCGCATTTCTTCTTCAGGGTGAGTAGTTATAGAATATCATTGTTTGGATGGATGGATTCATGGATGGATGGTATATAGTACTGTATATACTACTACTGTCTATCTGTCTATTTATCTATTTATTTACATTGGGAAATGCAATGCGATTCAATGTTCAAGATGGAAAACATACCCAACGCATTTGCATGAACAACTTTTACCAAACCAAACTCTCACCTCTTTCTATCTCGATTCTCTACTATTCTATTCTAGACAACCAAGCGCGAGCCAGGGTCACGATGGTGGCAACACCAACTGCATTTTTGCACCTGCAAACTCAACTCCAAAAGGCAACCCAAGAACAGGCACAAATAACAGTCAAACCTCGAGATTTACACCCACCAATTTATTGAAGAAGAGGGGAGGAGCAGGACCAGATTTTAGCTCTCCCACAATGGTATCCACTGACATATCCACACCCGGTTCTGGTTCACGTTCTGGTTCTGGTTCCGGTTATGCATCTGCTGCATCCAATAGTACACGATCTGGGACTCCAACTGCTAGTACACCATCGACGCCTCCGCCGAGGCATGTCAAGAGGATGTCAGCGGAGGATCATGATGGTGTTGTAGAGGTTTGGTATCAGAAATGGTGGATGTGTGGGTTTACGGATGCGCTGAATCTGAATAGAGAGACGTAAAATGTGTATACATGTAAGTATATGGAATGGTATGGAATGGAATATAGGCATATATATATATCTATCCATTGGAATACCATCATATATACGAATAGTATGCAGCAGGCAGTACCAGGTACAATACAATACTGGACGCGAATCGTATTTGTAACTGACTTGCAATTGTCAAGCGCATAATGTTGGAACAAACACACGAGAGAGAAGAACGTGAAATCACAGTGAGAATGGAAACAGGATTGGAATGGTGAATATGTGAGGGAGGCATGGGGTTGCGTTGGTTTCCTTTTGACGTTTTTCCTTGCATGTATGTATGCAGTGGAATAAATTAGTTGTTGCCATGGAATGGTGAAGATGTTTAGCTTGAGCACTTGGAGGCTCTATTTTGAACTAATCATTACAATATATTATATATCAAGATGTTTTTAAAGTTAGTCTACGTGTGTATGCTTTGATCGTAATTGTCATCGCTGGTATCTTGGAATACAGTACACAATACACAATATGGCATGCTATGGTTACAATGATGATTTTGAATTTCTTACTTTTGCTTTTAGCTCATTGTTAAGATCATACTACTGTACCCGTCATTGCTTGTGTGTTGGCATACAATTTTTAAATGGTACTACGGTTTACTAAAAAGTTGAATTTGAATTTCCGACGTTAGCTTTTAGTTCATCGTTAAGATCGATGCTGCAAGTGATCCAATCAGGGGCATCATTGGGCGCAATCCGTCCGTCAAGGGAATCAACATTCCATCATAGGCAGAAGCAACTTCCAGATTACCATTACCGTTGCTACACGTGGATGCATTTCGAGATTCACCTTGGGCTTTGATAGTGTCTGCGTCGTGACCAGGGGGGAACTTTGGATATCGCTGGGAGAAATGTGTAATCAAAATGCTATCCAAATCAATCTGACTAGCAATTCCCATTGCTTCTTCCACCGTTGAGTGACGTTTACGGATGGCTTCTCCCTTGCCCTTTTCATCATCGTCAAAGGTGGCCTCGTGGAGTAATAGGGAGACATTTCTCCCGCATGCTTTGGAAAAATTGCGACACTCTCTTACTATATTGGAACTGGGTCGTGTATCACCACTGTAGCACAATGTAAAGAGGCTTTGTGGAGGTTGGTGTTGGCCATTGCCATTGGCATAATCGCTGGGAGTGGCAGTGTTCAACCCAATGAGAACTCCATAGGCATTGGGACAATGTTCCACAGGAATATTCTTGAGAAATTTTATAGGATAATAAGTTGTTGGCGGCATTGAGTTCTGGATTGTCATTAGCTCAATACCAAACACATCATCACGAACTTGCTGAGAGAATGGAGACGTGTCAAAGTCTCTCTGGCTAATGCCGACATACATCTTCTGTTCGCCAATGATGCCGTTTTTGCAATCAAGTGCACAGTCCAAGTAGCGTAGAACTTTTGAAGGAGCAATGACGATAGGAGGACAGGTTCGTAAACAACGTTTGCAAAGTGGACGTTGCATGCCAGTACTATCATCTGTAGGTGAAGAAGGTTCCCGTTTCCCTCCTTTTTGATAACAAGTGCACATTTGAGTGTTCTTGTTGACTTTTATAATCTCATGAATGAGATGAGGAAGACCACCGTAGTGGTCCAAATGCGCATGAGATATCCAAATAAGACGAATCTGAGACAAATGTTGTTCTATACTCTGCTCGGTGGGTGAATGCCGATGCAACATGGTAAGGAATCCTTCTCCGCATTCCAAGACAACTGAGGGTGTCAAGACACTCTCTCCATTCTTGATGGTCGGGAGAAAGATTGCGTATGCAGAAGAACCTCGAAGGGGTGAAGGCGAGGCACATCCAGTGCCAAGGACAAGCATGTGGGGTACTTTAGTATTCAAGTTGCCGACAGGGCCGTCGGTCGCTCGATCTTGAGTTTTCATACGTTTTATCGGTGGGTCCTTGATATCTTCATCTGATCCATCACCGTCGCTATCGTCCTCTTCTGATAAGTCAATTTCATTCTCGTCTTGTTTGTCAGGACCATTGTCCTCGGCAAACTTTGGCATATAAAATAAGGAGGCTTTTGCAACCTTGTCCTTGACAAGCTCCAACTCAAAAGTGCTGGATTCGCCATCTCTACTCTTTATTTTGTCAGCAATCGTTTCTTGTCGGTTTAATTCATGCATTCTGTGTGTGAAATCTATATCTCCAGTCTCCAAGATAGCAGACGTGCACGATGATAGCTTCTGAATAGGAACAATAGAGTGATTGGTATCATCTGCATTATAAAGTTCTTCAGAGCGCATAGCGGCAATTTTACTTCTGCATTTGTTAGTAGACGAATGCGAATCAGGAAAGGCAAAGGGTAAATGTTCATGAAGCGCCCTGTTCTGGTGTATGGCTCGAATCAGCAACCCATTGTCACATGATCCCTGTAAATTGCAAGGTAATGTAGCAACATGCCTCTTGGCTGTATTTTGAAGTTTGTTCGGTATACGTATACGCACCGGTACTTGTACCTGATGCTTTGCCTCATTATTGAAACTCTTGGGAAGGAAAGGGTTCATGTGAAGAATAAATTCCAATGGCTTCTCACCACTGCTGGTTGCCGTTTGACCAACACCCACATTGTCTGGGGGTGTGGAAAGGATATTTGGATGAGCAGACGCATCTGTTCCGGGTGGGAGAACAGCAAAGGAGTAAGGTTGGGGAGTATTATGCAGAGTCACGATATAGACAATGGATTGGCATTTGTCAAAAGAACAATGATCCTCTTGCTCATTTGTCCCAGTACTGGTATGCTCTTTTTGTTCTGATGTCTGTGATTGCGATTCTTTTCTACATGCACTCGTACTAGAATCGTCATCGCTGTCTTCACTGCTGTCTCCACTGCCTTCGCTCTCATCATCACCATGACTGCCTGTATCACCTACACCAATCCGAGCATGCACTACAATGTATTCATCATCATAAACCTTCCACCAAGTCCTTGCATCATCATTATTTGATGGGACAACACAAGTCACAATTTCAGGATAGTTCCTTCTCTTCAATACGAGATCAGCAACATGATCCATGAATCCATCCATCCCTTCGTCTCCCACAACGTGTAATTTTCCATTGAGACTATAATTCGCGAGAGCCAGCAACAAAGAGGGTATTCCAACGATACAATCCACATCTTTCCTAGATGGACAAAAGACAGCCCTGACGGAGGAGAGCTTGAAGGCCTGATCTGCTGCAAGCCGGGAAATCAATGTGGACACACCAGATAGTGCATATCTAGCAAGTATTGCGTCATCCGTGGTGGTAGAAGAGGGTTTGGAGATAGTGAGGAAGACAGTGCCATTGCCAGTGTATTCAGAACCATCCGTTAGCACATCTAATGTATACGCGTACGAATGCTGCCGTCTAGATGATTGTAATGTAGTATTTTGGTATACTTTCAAGGAAGAGTCTGCTGCATTTAGTCCCAGTTTCATGATGTCCATGATTGATACAGATTTAGTGAGTAGACGTAACCCTTCTTTAGTTGAAGCAATCCATTTCCAGCTGTTGCATCATGTGTTTAACGTTCAAATATGGAGTTGTTTTGAAAAAGTGAAAAAATATCCAATATCCTGAGGCCAGCAGAGGCATTCCTTTTCTTGGCCTCTCCACGCGTTATCAAAATTGAAATCCATTCTTAGCCTTTGGCCTCTCAACGTCAATAAATCAAAATTTTAGATATCGCAGAAAAGTCCCTTCTTCTCTTCTTTGAAAAAAAGAGGAAGCTAGAAAGTTCAAAAGGGGCGGCTGCTATTGATGTTGAAAATTCAGCGACAAATATTCCTAATTTCGTTTTTACAATGGCCCCGTGATGCAGTCCCACGAATTCAAACAAGAAAGTCAACGCACACAACGGTTGGCAAGTACCGCGATGCAAGTATTCTTGGAGACTACACGATTATTTCCACTGCACAACAAGAACCAACGTCCGACGACGACTGCTAGCTTCATAAATAGACAATCCTCACACTGCCCATCATTTCTTCAGCGCACCTGCGATTGCTCTTCTACACTACCGGTATTAACCATAATACGAATACCACAACTTTCAAAAGAAGTGTTGATACATGAACGAAACTATGAACGAAACCAGCATGAAGGGTACACGACTCAAATCGAAGGCATCATGTGATTACCGACTCTACACTGTGCTGATCACACTCGCATTGCTCAACGCTCCCTTCCTCCTCGCTGATGCGAAATTAGCCGACCGTGGCCGCGTTGTCAAGGCACGCAAAGAACGCACCAAATCCTCTATCCTGATGAACTCCAGGGTATACGGCACCAATACTGTTCCAAGTCGACAAATGCCCGTGGACATGGACATGGAAGATTTACCGATTGAAGGTCCCAAATATCGTGGACAGCAGCGCTGGAACGCGGAGGAATCCAATCAATTACGAAATTACCATGAATTTGAAAAGACACGAGATGAGAAAACTAAGGATATGACGACTGAAGAATTTGAGCGTGAGCTTGCTTCCCAGTTGACGGGATGTTGTAATAGCTGGAACACTTATTCTGCTGATAACTTGTGTTACAAGTATGGTAATAATTGTGCATCAGGTAGTCAGGCCTCGCATGACAGTGGAGATGGAGATTGCGGGATGGAAGGTTTGTCCTTTATTGGAGTTTCCTTCTCTGTGAATACCGCCAGTGGAAATCCCTATTCCTACATGTTGTGCGATCAGTTTGCTATGGAGAATATCATCGATCGTGATTATGAGTATATCATGAGTTTGGATGAAGATGGATGGCTTGTTGGTGGTGGATACAAGAGCTTTGATTACTCTGGAAAAATGCCATACATTGATTCTAGTCATACTGAGTTGATTCGTATTGGTGCCCTAGATGCCGAATATGGGTAAGTCGATGTATCTACTCGTACGTGCAGCATGAAACAAGGCTTGATTCATTCTCACACAAGTAATTATTTTGCATTTCGTAACCGCGCAGAGGTACAACAATTGATCAGGTCTATGCAGCAATGTCTTCCGTTAGTTTCTCGCCATTGTCAATTTTCCCCGAGTATATCAAGGGGGGAGGAAAAGGAAATTCCGGTGATGATGATGACGAAGTTCCCTCTGGAGATGTCACGCTCGTTGTTTCCGTCGTCCAGGAATTTGAAGACAATTCGAACTATTCTCTATACGAAGAGTTCCTCGACAGTATCTTCAATGCGATGGATGCCGTGAATGGAGGACCGTGTATGGACGACCACGATACTGATCCTCACGTTTCCATGTCTCGTGGTAACAAGTTTCAGAGTTCTTACCATGAACAACAATACTTTTATAGTGCTAACTTGGAGGTTGCAGTGTGGCAAAGTATGTACCCCCAGGGTGTTGTAATTGGGTCAAACGGCAAGGCGAACTTTCCTCCTGAAAATGCCACCAAGAATCGCAAATACGTTGGATATGGAAATCTTTACTTTTTCTTCGATCGTGCCAATATCACAAAGGCTTTCCCTGCAAATCGTGAATTGTACAATTCGGAATCTTATTACTCAACCCTGACTCAGAAAGACACTTCTGCGTTTTATGCAAGTACTACCACAATCAGTTTTGACTACCAATCAGGATCACAGGATAATAATGAGTACTACGAACACAATCCTTATGCATGGAATGCCAAGATGGCAATGCACGATATGACGGATGGTTGGTCTCTTCCTCCTAACTGCGATCAGGAAGGAGAAACATTCTTGGGAATTCCTCTATCGAGGAAGTCTGGATCCAAGCTTCAAACCACTTCTACGTTCCAGAATCAATTTGATTTTGAATCCTTGGTGGATCGTAACTTTACTTACATGAAATCGTTTGGTACAAATCACGGTTGGCTTGTTGGAGAGGAATTGAACAACGGTCCAGGATCGATTGTAGACAAGGATACTTCTCATATTCCAATCTTTTACTCTGGAACCACCAATCCAAATATGGTAAGTTGCCTTTTGTTTTCGCGAACGGGTTTGGTTATTATGTTGACATTAATTAACAATTTTTTTTCATGAACAGGGTGGACTGTCATTGTCTAGCCTTATCAAGGTTCTCAAGAATCTCAATTTCGGTACGCTTTACATCAAGCCTGCGTTCCTTTTTCAAGATGAAGATGGTGCTGTGAAACTCCAGTTCGAAGCTGACGCAAACTCTGCACTCGGATACCTTTACGATAACCTCTGCAAAATGCTGGGTCTTACCTGGAACTACGAGTCTCCGTCTAATAGTTATGGCCTGTATACAAATTGTGCGATGCACGCTGCTGGAGATCGTGCAGTCTATGGATGTGGGCCTGATAATGCAAACAGCGGAGGTTTCTGTCCCCAAATGACTGTTGCTTATCGCGTGGCCTTCCAGTCGGATGATCACGCAGCAGCTTTCTTCGACAGAGGTAACGCTTATGTTGATTATTGGCGCTCTCTTTACCCATCTGGAGTTGCTGTTGGAACGAATAACTTCTGCAAAAATGGTGGATGTCTTGGTCTTTTCTTAAACCGTTATGATCTTTATCAGGTATTCAAACCCGATCTTGGAGGATCGTGGGTAGAGTACAATGGAGCTACCTCTGCTCCTACCATTTCTCCTGCACCAACCTATACAGAAGGTTGCAAAGATTCCCGTAACAGTCATCTTGATACATGTTTCAAAAAAAGTCACCCACAAAAGGCTACTGCCGTTGCATGGAATTCACTTGGTGCCGTTGGACAGCTTTCCGTGTATCTTGTCTCATTCATGGCTGTGACTCTATCTTTGTCTATCTTTCTTGCACGTGCAAGGAAAAAGAGGAGAAGGGGTGAATCGTATGTTTCATTTCTTGTCCGTGATATACGCAAAAGAGGTGGAGGCAGAGGTGGAGGTGGACGCCGTAAGAAGGGCGGAAAGACGAAGAAGAAGAGACGTACCAAGAACAAAGATCTTCAAGAGGATATGCTTGGAGGAGGAAGACCACCAAAGTCGTCGTCACGTTCTCGATCCAAGTCGAAGTCTCGGAGCAAGAGTCGCAGTAGCCATGCCGAAGGATCTTCTTCCAAGCACGAGGGGTCATCTTCCAGGCACCGCAGCTCTAGTAAACTTCGTGATGAAGAGGGCGGCAAGAGTCGCAGTAGCCATGCCGAAGGATCCTCTTCCAAGCACGAGGGGTCATCTTCCAGGCACCGCAGCTCTAGTAGACTTCGTGTAGAAGAGGGCGGCAAGAGTCGCAGTAGCCATGCCGAAGGATCTTCTTCCAAGCACGAGGGGTCATCTTCCAGGCACCGCAGCTCTAGTAAACTTCGTGTAGAAGAGGACGGCAAGAGTCGTAGTTCCAGACCTCGTGAAGAAGAGGACGGCAAGAGTCGCAGTTCCAGACCTCGTGAAGAAGAGGACGGCAAGAGTCGCAGTTCCAGACCTCGCAGCAAGTCTAGACCTCGTGAAGAAGGGGGCGGCAAGATGAGCAGTTCCAAGCCTAGGAGCTCGTCGAAGTCTCGAAGCAGTTCTAAGCCTCGTAGCAGTTCAAGTCGACGGGAAGAAGGAGGAGAGCCTCGCTCTTCCCGAAGTTCATCAGGTCGCAGAAAGAGCGGCAGAAGTGGAGAAGGAAGGTCGTCAAGCAGATCCGGTCGTCCTCGTTCCCGGTCTCGTTCCCGCTCAAGACGCGAAGGTGGCAGCAGCAGTGCAAAGCCAGACGAGGATACTATGTCTAGGCGCCAGCTTGTGTAAATCTCGATTTCTTTCACTGTCAGCAACTGACATGGCCTCCTTTATATCCAATTCGGCACGTTTATGTTTCACTGTCTCAGCTTTCATAATTAGATTAAACTATACTTAGGCCACAACTCAATTATAAATAAGAGGCAAACGTTTTTTTGAAGAAGACTATTTATGTACATAATTCGCAAGGTTTCCTACTCTTGCAGCAGTTGCAGGCATTTTTCTGGAATCAAGTCTATCAGTGCGACATCCAAGGGCTTTGGTTCTCGTGACACGGATGTACTATTTTCTCCACAAATGAGCTCATTCCTTGGGCCGCTGCATGTTCTACCTTCCACAACCTGAAATTCAGTATCAACACCCGGGAGCAACTCCTTCAATTTTTCAGTAAAATGTGGTCTCCCTGGACGCCCTGGACTGCATCCAATAATAACTCTACTTCCCGCTCTGAGAGCTTCCACTGCTCGAATTGCAGCTGCTATTCCCGTCTTGGGTTCGTACATGATATCAGCTGCGATTACAATATCAGCCTTTGGTAAGGGCACCTCATGTTTACAGATATCAAAAATTTGCGTCTCAATGCAAGACAATTTTAATCTTCGTGCATCAGCATCAGCATCAGCATCAGCATCAGCATCAGCATCAGCATCAGCATCAGCATCAGCATCAGCACCAACTTCACCACTGCTAGCCTCACAATTGATGCGATCCATTGCGAATTCCAAAAGGCGAAGAGGAACATTCTCATAATCAGTTGCAATGACTCTCTTGGCACCCCCCAACGCAGCGGAGAGTGCACAAAGCCCCGTGCCCGTTCCAAGCTCAAGAATAGTCAAACCCTCCAAAGAATCAGTCGGTAATTCTTCCGATACAGTTGTCATCAAATGATCCGAGACGGCTGATGCTGCAGGCCACAGAACTGCACCATACGGATCCCCGCTTTTGATCAATTGTACATTTTGAGATTGAGAGATTTCTTCTTCTGTCGCACAAGCCATTTCTACGAGTTGATCTTGTGATTCGGCGGTGGCTTCTAGAACTTTGACGGAGCCTATTTTCTTGATTTGGATAATGACTTCTCTGCACATGATGCCGTTTACATTGTGTAGAATCTCATCTTGGGTAATTGCATTTGAATTTGCATTTGCATTTGAATTTGCATTTGCATTTACATTACTTTGGTGTAAGAAAGTCGAGGATGCAAATTGCCTTTGCTGAAGAAGTTGAAAGCCAACACACTGCCTTCGAAATAGGATTGTATGTCGAAATAGGATTGTATGTAGCAAAACTAAACGTGAGAAGCGAGGCATGGTGTGTAGTGAGAGATGGGTGTTGTGGTACAACGTAGAACTATTTAGATGTGTTTGATATTGAAGATGCGGTGATGTTCATTATTTACTTTTTGTGTGGTCGCTAGTCGCAGGAGGAGGGGTCGGTAGCAAATGTTTCGCATTCCAAGACAAAAAAGAGGAAGAGAGAAGAGAAAGACGAACCAAGCGGACGGAGACAAACACAAAAGTCAGAAGCAAGCATCTTCAAAATCAATTTGAGGAAACAAACTGAAAACAGGAAACAAACAAGAAACGAAAGACGAAGAAGACAGAAGACTACAAAATACCAGAAGTTCACAATGTACTATT
>Ga0209712_10004524_pt1 | contig 11032 bp, 9 predicted proteins | sample ArcOceMetagenome_FD_187443 | JGI IMG/M metagenome (GOLD analysis project Ga0209712, IMG submission 187443) | Marine eukaryotic phytoplankton communities from Arctic Ocean - Arctic Ocean - Greenland ARC118M Metagenome (SPAdes) (version 2) | ecosystem: Environmental > Aquatic > Marine > Oceanic...
GTTTCACAAATAAGTAGTAGTAAAAATATTAAGCGAAAAGTCAACAGTAATTCAAATAATCCATCCTGCAAACCAATACCACTCAATCCATCCAGCACACCATTCAGTCCTCTACTTGCCTCTCCCATAGTGGCCAGCAGTAGTCTTCAGGACCACCCGGAGACCCGCCTTCCATTGTCACAGCCAACCAAAAAAGCCAAGAAACCCAAGCCAACTCCCACCATGAAACCCAGCGCTGAATTAGGTACATATATCACCACTCGTGATGCTGAACTGCTGCGTCGCATAGGTCTGAAGCGTTTAGTGCAGCAACGCCGGCGAAGAGGAGATATTGCACCCATCAAGTTCACCCACAATGCAGCGTACTTGCTCAAGCAGTACAAGACTCGTGGGGTACCTGTCAAAGTCCGAACCCCGCACTGGAGCCCAGCCAAGATTCACCAAGCTCTAGCTAGAGGCCCTCATAGATCATGTCTTGAACACACGGATTTTCTCGAAGAGGAATTTGTCGACATGGTCCTTAAGGGCCAATGGATCGTCCTGCCCTACAAAGATGTAAATAGCTTCCTGGACTGTGCCTTTCCCCTCCCGGTGTCATTCCTCAGCAAGGATGCCGGCCCAGATGGATCGTCAACTACTCCTATTATGGAGTGGATGGCGAGACCCTCCCCTTGATCAAAGAAGAGTCCATGCAATTTGGACATGCACTTGATCGCCTGCTACGAGAAATCCTTCTGGCAAACCCTACTAATGGCTATACAGAAATGCTAAAGGTAGATTTGTCAGATGGATTTTATAGAATCAATCTAAACATTGATGATATACTGAAGCTCGGGGTCGTTTTCCCTTCGTCTGATCCCAACAAGAAGCTAGTGGCCCTTCCTCTCGTACTACCAATGGGATGGAAAAAATTGACTCCAGCCTTCTGCACCGCTACCGAAACTGCCACTGATCTCGCCAACAGGGACCTCCAAAATGCTCTTCATCATCCTGCACAGCATTCCCTAGATCTCACGGCAGCCAAGCTAGACTCCCCTCTCCAAAGCCAAGCCAAACTAAACCCAATCAACCCCAAGCCAACTCCACCAAGCCAAACACCAATCAACACAATGCCAATCCAACCCAGCCAACTATAAGCCAATCCAATGCCAACGCTCAACCCTCCAACTCTTCCACCACAACACCTTCCCTCCATGACCCGTCCCTGCCTGCGGTAGCCACTGACTTGCAGTAGGATGATTTCATCGCCCTCTGCAAAGGTACTAATAACCGCAGAAGAGTCAGAGCAACACTTCTGCATGCCATTGACTCAGTTTTCCGGCCCAACGATTTTTATGACGATGAATATCGTCATGAGCCAGTCTCCCTGAAGAAACTCTGCCAAGGAGAATGCTCCTGGAGCACCGTCAAGACAGTGCTCGGCTGGATCATTGACACCGTGTCCATGTCCATTCAGCTCCCTCCTCATTGTTAAGAGCGCCTCGGAGAGATCCTTGTCAGCCTTCCTGCTGATCAAAAAAGGATAGGCCTTACCAAATGGCATAAAATTCTGGGCGAACTTCGCTCCGTGTCTCTGGCCCTACCGGGCGCTAGAAACATGTTTAGTACAATGCAGGAGGCACTCACCCATCGACGAAAAGGCACCAGAATTCAATTGAACAAAGGTGTTCATCAAGCTCTGAATGATTTTCATTGGATGCTCACCGATATAAAAACCGGCCAACGAGAATTGCAAAATTAGTGCCCCTTAGTCCGTCCGCGATCAGATACCATGACGCGTCAGGCCTTGGAGCAGGCGGTGTCTGGTTCCCCAGTTACTTAACCCCCCGTGGCATGACCGGAAACACTATGGCGAATCAAGTGGCCAAAAGACATCACTGATAATTTAGTGACCTTTGCGAATCCTCTTAGAAAAATTACAAATTCTGATTTGGAACTCGTAGGAGGTCTACTACACTTGGATGTGGTGGCTAGGTCCTTTGACACCCGGGAACGCACGCTCCTCAGTAAAACCGACAACCATGCAACTTTATTTTGGCAACGCAAAGGCAGCACTACAGCCAACAACGCTACCTCCCAACTCCTTTGCCTCTTTGGAATCCACCAGAGATTCCACAGATATGTACCCAGACATGATTGCATATCTGGATCTTCAAATCCGCTTGCTGACGACGCATCTCGCCTATTTGAATTGAACGATGCACAATTACTTACACATTTTTCAACAACCTTTCCACAGAAAGAGAACTTCAAGCTTGCGACAGTGTCGCCGCAGTTGCTTTCAGGCATGATCTCAGCGCTGCACAACAAGCTGTCAAGAGTGGATCAAGAGTGGACTCTCTTCTGGTCAAGCTGTCTCCAATTTCCAAATTTGGGAAGCCTACACCTCTGAAATGGGCCATGACGCCTTTCTCGAAGCCCTCAAAGACAAAATACCTTTCTTACAAGTCTTCTTCCGCCGAGCTTGTACCGGCCCACTTGCAGCAAAGGGAGATCCAGTCAGGGCTCAAACGGCTGAAGATTACATACGGAGCGTTGCACAGACATTCCTTGAATTGGGTAAGGAAGATCTGAGACTAAACAGCGCACACAACATTGACTTCAGACTTCAGAGGATGCTTTCGTCTGTCTACAAAAAGAAAGATCCTCCGCCTCACCGAGTCAAGCCAGTGCCTGTCTCTGTCCTCCGTCGTATCATAGTCATTGTTACTGCTTCTGATGATGCAGAAATAGCAGCGACTGCCAACATGATTGCCCTTGGCTTCTTCTTCCTTCTTCGCCCTGGAGAGTATTGCATCAGTTCAGGAGCCACAGACTCTGACCCTTTTCTGATGCAGGATACAGCTCTGTTCCAAGGCGAAAGAAAACTCGACTACAACACCTGTACCGACAGCGAGCTTCTTGCGGCTACTTTTGGCATCCTCAAATTTACTACACAAAAGAACTTGGTCTGTGGTGAAGTTGTTGGTCAAGCGCCATGTGGCGACTTACTTCTCTGCCCCTGCAGAGCCCTTGCTCGGCGCATCATCCATTTGTGAAGAAATAATGCACCACTTACTACACCGCTGGCACGTTATTCTTTGAACAACAACCCTTGCAGTATCACTCCAGCAAAGATAAGTGCTGCCCTTCATGCATCCGTCACCTACCTAGGGACTGGCCTCGGCTTTCTACCTGGGGACGTGTCTACTCGGAGCTTGCGAGCTGCAGGAGCGAATGCCCTTCTGTTTGCCCAAGTTGACACAGACGTCATTGGCCTCATTGGGCGCTGGAGATCTGATGAGATGCTCCGCTACCTCCACCTCCAAGCAGCACCTGCCATGAGAACCTTCTCACGACAAATGCTGAATGGAGGTGATTACACCTTAATCCCAAACCATACCATCGATGGTTTGGTCCCATTGCACTAGCCATCCGGCTAGCCCATTCAACCGTCCCTCAGCTAATTGTTATATATCCCTCCCCCTGCTGCTACTCAGCAGTTTCCCAACCCTCTTGTGGCCTTGGTGGTAGGGGCGCCATCTTAGGTACCCTTGTGGAAAGCAGTGGTGAAGTTTCCTAGTAAACAACACTTTTTCCCAGACACGAGAAAAACTATTTCTACACGAAAAAATAAAGCATTTTTGGGTGATTTTGAGATTAATTCGTTTGGCCAGGATTTTGCCTTGCTTTCAGCGTAAAACGCTAGGAACCCAGAAATTAAAAAAAAACAATAACAACAAACATCACCAGCGTGAAGATGCTAAGTAGTTTAGTACAATCTTAACACATATCTAGTAGCTTCAAGGTCCACAAGAAGTCCCAAAGATATTCTATTGATAGTGGTCAAGTTTGATTTCAGTCTATCTCACCAGTCAAAGTTAGATCGCACCTCACTGTGTACACCATGTGATTTTTAACCCGTGTTTTGTTAGTGTTTTATACGGGAAAATGATAAAAAACACTGAGTTTTTGACTGTGTAAATGTCATGCAAAAATTCTGAGGACTTCCATCTACACTGCATATTTGTAACTCAGATGTTTGTTTTATTTGTTATTGTCACTGATTGTTCTATTTGGAGCTTCTCTGATGGTCTACAAGAGTGCACCCTTTCGACCGATTATTCCTCGATTTCATAAAAATATACGTGATTTTCTCTTGTTTTACTAGCGTGACGTCACAATCCGTTCGAACGCATTATTTTCTCGGGTACATTCTGGTTTCATCCCCAGCTAAATTACTAAGATTATCCCCAGCTCGCTATGGAATCGAATCGAATCACAGATTTGAAAACCTTCCTAATATTTTTAAAGACTGTGATTTTTTTACGAACAAAAGCATCCAAAGAGAGTCTTGAGGTGTGCGCCGCAGGCACTAGAGAGTAGGGTAAGGTCAAACATTGGTAGAGAGTCAAATTGCACCACAGGTATTGGGTTGGAGGGGGAAGGGTTCGTTTTTATCTTAGTTTTGAGAAGCAAAATTCCATACAGGCCTATCTGGCTAAATTAATCTTATTTGCGCGAAATTCTACATACGTGGAGTCCTTCGTTGGTTGGTTGGTATGAATGAGCTGGGGAATTTGTAGTAATTTAGCTGGGGATGAAACCAGAAGCTTGCATTTTCTCGCGTAGATTTATGTAAATGTCCCATCCTGAAATGTCCCTCCATCTATCAAGCTCCCCCGTCGCAGGTTATCCGCAGCGAGAAGGAGACACTGCGATGGTGCAGTGAGGCACGAACGGAGCCACTGGTGGTGGGAGACTTGAAAGCCAGATAATCTTGAAATTTTGGGAATCCCCCGGTGGGGGTGGAGTTGAGGATCCAATAGTTGCTCAACTCCCCCTACAGCGTCAAACATACCAGGCCTTACGGGTCCTGGTTCTTGCTGGCGTAGGGCGTAGGGCGTAGGGCGTAGGGCGTAGGGCGTAGGGCGTAGATCGTATCAAAATATGATTGACACAGGATTAAAAGAAATGTTCATTTATGCGCGTACTAAAGCCGCGTCATACGACAGTGACCGATTATTACAGGCCTTATCAAAGGATAAAATATTTATGAAACTCTTGAGGCCTGACGTGTAATTAAATGGTCCTTCTTAGAAATGTGACACTCTGACCTGCTGTAAAATATAAAATAGAGTGGTGGAACTTCCTCTTTTACTCCAACCAAGCTCCAACTCTTCACAAAACATTCGCGCCCGTCAAGTACCGACTTAAAAAACAGTGCACTTCACCACTTTGAACTGCTACTGTCTCCCTCTTTTCCCCGTATATTTTACAATTGATGTCCCCAGCCAAAAGTTACACGTATGATGAGGCTATCCAAGCCGCAATAGACGATGGAAGGACATACATAGAAACAGCCTACACAAGTGCTTTGGGCTTAAATATCACAAGAGTGATAGGCTCCCTGTCGGCGCTCTCATCCGCAGTAATCATTATCATCATTCTTCGATCTGAATCCAAGTTAAGTACAGTGTACCATCGCGTCCTTCTAATGATGAGTTTAAGTGATATAGTGACGAGTATAGCGATGGCCTTAACTACGCTTCCAATGCCCAAGGATATGATCTATACCCAATTCGAAGGTATTTCCATTGGTACCACATTTACGTGTGAACTCCAAGGATTTTTTTACCTCATTGGCTCTAGCAGTACTATGACCTACAATGTTATTCTATGCATTTATTATCTTTGCTCCATTAGGTATGGGTACACAGAAGAAGAATTTCGGCGGTGTTTGGAGCCCTTACTGCACTGTTTGAATCTTGTGTTTGCGGCCACAAATGCAATTATGCAATTCGCCGGTGACTTTTTTAACCCGTCCCCATACAACGCATGGTGTGCTACAGATACGTATCCATACTATTGCGTGATGGGATTCGAAACATTTGATGACAGCTGCCTTCTTATCCGAGATGGACTGATTTCAAAACAATCAGCTCGCTCATTCATCTGGTTTTTAATAGTTATTGGCACCATCTTGGGGTTCGTTACGATTTCATATTCCATTATTGCCATTTCATGCAGAGTATATTCTCAGGAGAAGCTATTGGTGCAGAATAATAGTAATGATGATCTGGACAAGTCCATTCGTATCAAGGTTGGCGATAATTTAGGAAAGCAATCCCACGAAGACAATGGCAATGACAGTACTTCAAATGATGTCAGCCCTGCCAAAGAGAATGTTGCTCGCATGCGAAATGATTCAGCTAAAGTGATTCTCATTCAAGGATTCGCATATGTATTGGCCTTTCTCTTTTGCCAGTATAACGTCATTATCGGTGCCTTTATCAGAAGGGAACATAAATCCGCTGGAATTGCCCATATGGTAACACGGCCATCCCAGGGCATCTTCAATTTGATCATCTTTATTGGGCACAAAGTGTACAACGTTAGGAAATCGGAAAATATGAGCCTTTCAAAAGCGATCGGCAAGGTCTTTCATAATGGCTATGACACTCCATTGACCGTCTCTAACATTGCCATGATAAACCAGGACTATGATGATAGCGTCTTCGTCGATGATATTCCCAACGCAGGCACTGAGAGCCGTCGGGATGCCTCAAATGCTGAAGACAGGACAAAGCAAGCACAAACAAAAAGTAAGATGTCAGTTTCGGATGTGTCATCTGGTATGTGCAAAGAACGTCAACACGGTCTGCAGGAGCAAGGCTCGCATGGGTCGGACAGTCAAAGTCGGTTTTATGACTACAGCTTGAAGTCTGCAGCATCTTGTTGGAATTTGAGTCCAAGTATTGGCGCGTTGAGCAGCACGGGGGTTTCTTATGATACCAGGAAAGCATCAGGTCGTCGTGTTTCGTTTTTTGTCAACGAGCCTGATTTGTCATGTTCAGGAGCATCAGATCCTTTCACTCGAGAAGAAAGAGAATGTTGACAGAGTTGACAATATCCCTAGAAGTATGCTCTAATAGTCTAGTAGCAGTTATTATGCGTACATGTTCAATGTTCTGTTATTGATTGATTATTGCACTGTCCTGATTTTAGAAATTTCAAAATGCGCGCCAATTGATTGATTTCGCTGACTGACCTACCCACTCTGTCTATTGAACTCGTTGCACGTCGAACGTCGCACGTCCACTCCACTCACAGACATTATTGGGAAGCCCGTAGCCCTTGCCCTTTGCTATCTTCAATCATTTCTTCACGAGGAGGTCTTTTGAGTTACATGCATCTACAAATATATCTGCACCATGGACTTCAACGCAATGCTATCCAAACTGAAGCGAGACGCAGCTGCCGCGTCTGCCTCTGAAGCCTCTTCGAATAAAAGGCTTAGGACGAATGAGAAAGACGAAGAAACACCAGTGATCACATCCATTACTGCTAAGAAGAAAACCCGTCCACTTCCAACCAAAAAGGTGCAAAGGATTTATCTCGTTTGCCCTCCCAATGTCCAAACTGGCGGCCCGGAGGCTATGCATCAACTATGCGACAAGATTAATTCCTCAGCACTCAAGACAGAAGTATCTGCATTCATGCTGTACATTGACGATCAAAGGGGACGAGCCCATTTCATGAACCACGCAAAGCCACTTGCTGCATACTCTATTTATCCAAATATAAAAGTTTGTTCATCCCTGGAAGATACCGATTCTAGTTTGGTCATATGGCCGGAATGCTGGACGAATCTGATAGATTCATTGCAAACTGGAGAATATCAGAAAGCAATCTGGTGGCTTAGTGTGGATAACAATAATGGAAAGTTTCAAGATTGGTATAGACGGGATATATTGCATTTATACCAAAGCGAGTATGCCAAATGCTACATTATCAAGAATGTAAAAACAGCGATCAAAGGAGATGAATTCAAAACGGAGCAAGTTCTGCCCATGACAGAGTATATTCCTCCGCGCCATCGATCCGACAACCAATATTCGTCTTTAGCAGAGCAATGTGAGAGTGAGAGCGAGCGCGAGCATGAAATTCTCTACAATCCGCTGAAGGGAATACATTATACAGATGCAATTCGAAAAAGGAGCGAATCAAAATTTCGCTTCACGCCAATTGGAGGTAAGAAACGCCTGAGTCCATTGGAGGTCACACAGCTCTTAATCCAAGCAAAAGTCTACATAGATTTTGGACCTCATCCCGGCATGGATCGACTTCCGCGAGAAGCAGCTATAGCAAACTGTATCGTGATTACCAATAAGGAAGGTGCGGCATTTCATGATACGGACGTACCAATACCCGATAAATACAAGATTGGAACGTTTGATGTGGACCGAATACATAAATTGCTCAAAGAATCCTTGGAGAATTACAAAGAGAAGACGAGAGAATTTGACTCCTACCGCGATTGGATTGCTTCCCAAGAAAACAAAATGGAGAATTGTGTAGAGGGTTTGATTAGTAGTGTAGTTACCGAACGACTCAATTAAGAGCTTTTTCGTTTTAGTTTCATAAGACATCTTTTTCGAATCTTCCGAGCGTATGCAGCAGTAAATTCGTTTATGATATCTCAACAGTAGCACCCACAGCCTCCAATTTGGCTTTGAGCTCCTCCGCTTCTTCCATCTTGATCTCTGCCTTGACAGTCTTTGGTGCTCCCTCCACCAAATCCTTCGCGTCCTTCAATCCAAGGCCAGTAATAGTTCGAATCTCCTTGATAACCTTGATCTTACTCTTTGCATCAAACCCAGTCAATTTCAAATCAAACGCAGTCTTTTCTACCTTTTCCTCAGCGGGTGCGGCAGCACCGCCTCCTCCTCCGCCCCCGGCCATTGCAGCACGTTGTGCAGGGGTCAAGGGTTTGATTCCCATCTTTTCATTGACAAGTTCTGTCAGTAGGTGAACTTCGATAATGTCTAGATGAAGTATTTTGTCAAAGACTTGGTCTACTCTGTTGGCCGTAGACGCAGATGTCGACGCCGTCGTGTGGAATAATGATGTGCATGCAGGTGGTATTATTTGGCTCTTGTATTGACTTGTTAATTGCGAGAAGTGCTTGCACTGGGTAGACCTTCTGGCGATGTTGCTAGCAATACGGAGAGCCATGATTTCTTATTTCGTTTTTAGAATAGTTGGTTGGTGGTGCTGCAGTACTGTATTAGTTCAGCTGTTTGTTGATGCCTTCTTGTAATCCTTGTCCTACAGTAGCAGATAGTATCCATGCACATCGATAGCTTCTGAAGCTACGCTACGCTTGCAAGAAAGCAACAAGAAAGCAGTGGAAGCGCGAGGATAGATGTGTGGTCGTTGAGAAACACACAAATGTTGTGAGGTTGGGATTACTCCATTCAGGCAACATTGAAAAGGCCTAATAACTTATGACGCTAAAACGACAGGAACATTGAACAGAACCACGTTTTCATGACGCCCCAACAATTCTTTGAACAACAGATTTGAAGATAGAAGACTAGTAGAAGAGAAAAAAATGCAATGTAGACCAAAGAGTGGACCATAGAGAATGGATGGACCGCCAACACAAGTGCAGACAAATTAGAATTCATAAATACTTCATTCAATCATACCTCTGACCAAAGATCGGCAGCAAAGTACCTTCAAAAGTCATATAACAAGAATTGCCTACAAAGCTCCAGAAGAATCACATACCAGGTATGAAATATTCATCAAACAGAAAACTTGTATCGTCCACCAATGGAGTAATAAGAATATTGCTCTCGTGCCTTACTATCGCATCAACACTCCTCCACGCAACCACACACGTATCAGCATTTTCCGTGCTCCCAGCTAGAATACACAATCACAAATATGAATTCCAAATTTCAACAAACCCAAGATCGAAGCAAAGCCATCTTCACATGATGGATGCAACTCCCATACAATTCATCACGGAAGCATATTCCACTTCACTCGAACAACATCCTTTCGTCACAAAGGGAACTACAGCATTCTTTCTCTGTGGTATAGCCGATATCCTTGCCCAGCTGGGAGGACTGGAAGAATTATCACCTGACGATCAAACCTCACGCGATATTTCCCTGCTGGAACAAATCAATTGGCAGAGATTGGCCCGTTTCGCCACCAAGGGGTTCTTCGGAACGAGCATATGGGTTGTATGGTATGATTACTCTGATCATCTCCTCAATTCGGATCATGTCATGACTATCCTGCAAACTGCTGGTATAACAGAGGTGAGCGATACCGTCAAGAATGTGGCACGAACAGGCATGCTAATCCTATTGGAACAGTTTGTAACTTGTCCCATCATCTATGGAATCTGGGAAATTCCCGTCAGTACATTGTTGAATGGAGCTCCTCCTTCCAGGATACAGTATGAGATCAAGGATAAATTGGGCGATATGTTGATTGAGAATGCAAAGGTATGGACTCTGGCGAATGTCATTATCTATAATTCCCCATTGCAATATAGGCCAGCGGTGGCCAATGTTATGGATATTATTTGGCAGAGAATTTTGTCTGACTTTGCAGCTGATTGTGGAAGTGAAGATGGGGAAGATGTAGATATAGGTTTTGAGGAAGGGCTTGTGGTCGCTATGCAGGATGAAAGTCATGGACTTATCGGAGGCAATTTGATGATGAATGGGTCAGAAGAAAAACTCAAGATTAACGCGGCTAAAGATATTGTCGAGCAGCAGAGAATTTCAGCGAACTGAAGTTTACTGTAGGTACTAGTTGCATAGCAAGTGTGCAATGAATAGGAAACGGCAATTGTATAACCCTTGTATGAAGCGGGAACCTATCGTCGAAAAGAGAAATATAAACAAAGCTAGAAGACGCTTACATGGACGACAACAATTCAACGAAAGATGAGTTTACAGAATTCTAAGCTCACATTTTGAATTAATCTGGAGGATAGTTGAGGTGGATTTCTAAATGATTTAATGGAACATAAGAACAATTGATAGGTGTAATAATAGCTTGAAGTAAGTATAGGGTTTAATTGATAATCAACATATCATTCAACTGTAGTATACAAGTAAAATATGTGAGGTAGTTTAGTGATACGTTCTAAATGATTTAATGGAACATAAGAACAATTGATAGGTGTAATAATAGCTTGAAGTAAGTATAGGGTTTAATTGATAATCAACATATCATTCAACTG
>Ga0209712_10004526_pt1 | contig 11031 bp, 12 predicted proteins | sample ArcOceMetagenome_FD_187443 | JGI IMG/M metagenome (GOLD analysis project Ga0209712, IMG submission 187443) | Marine eukaryotic phytoplankton communities from Arctic Ocean - Arctic Ocean - Greenland ARC118M Metagenome (SPAdes) (version 2) | ecosystem: Environmental > Aquatic > Marine > Oceanic...
GAAGATGCAAAAGTTGAAGACCACTTAAATAAATTAACTAAAAAAGAAGTTTCAGCAATGTACTGGACAGCTGCCAATTTAGGTAAATGGGCAAAGAACTCTGGAATAGCAACAACATTAAAATATAAGACTCTTATTAAAAGTTTAATATCAAATGTTCAAAAGCATAATCCTTCTTTCTTCTATTATGCAGCTGATAGGTATTGGGGAGCATTTTTTGCAGTTGCTCCTGGATTTGCAGGTGGTTCAATGCCAAAAAGTAAAAAAAGTTTTGAAAAGTGTATTGAAGCCGCTCCGACTTATTTAGGGACAAAAGTTTTATTTGCTCATTACTATATGGCAAAAGAAGATGATAAGAAAAATTTTAAAAAGTTATTAAATGAAGTTCTATCAAGTAAAGTAAAGGATAATAATATTCTTTCAGAAAATATTGTAGAAAAAAGAAAAGCTAAAAAATTACTTAGTGAAGTTGATGAAATATTTTAATAAGGAATATATATGAAAAAATTATTATTTATAGCTCTTACAACTAGTTTTATATCAACTAGCGTAATGGCAAGAAAAGTAAAGTTTGGGACAGTTGCTCCTGCGGGGACACCTTGGGCTCAAACTTTAGAAGACATTAAAAAAAGAGTTAAGAAAAAAAGTAAAGGTAAGCTTAAAATAAAGACTTATCTTGGTGGATCACTTGGTGGAGAGTTAGAAATTCTTCAAAAGATTCGCCGTGGTAATATTCAAGGCGGAGGTTTAACATCTGCAGCACTTGCAAGTGTTATACCTGAACTTGATGTTCTAGAGTTACCATATCTTTTTGAAAGCTCTGAAGAGGCAGATTATATTTTAGATAATCATTTATTTGAAATTTATAATGAGTTATTCAAAAAGAAAGATTTGATCCTTGTTACATGGGCAGAAAATGGTTGGAGAAACTTAGGACACAAATCTAAGGGGATAAAGAAACCTTCTGACTTAAAAGGTGAGAAAATGAGATCTCAAGAGAGTAAGGTTCACCTGGCTTTTTGGGAAGCTATGGGAGCAGCTCCACAAGCAATATCTGTTCCTGAAACTTTACCTGCGCTTCAAACTGGAGTCGTTCAAGGTTTTGATAATACGCCTTTATTTACACTCGCTGCCGAGTGGCATACTGCAATCAAGCATTTCACTCTCTCTGGTCATATTTATCAACCAGCTGCTATTGTTTATTCAGCTCGTTTTTGGAAAAAAACAAAAGAAGCTGACAGAGTAATTCTATTGGACAGAGGTAGAGATCTAGCTCCTGAGTCTAGGCTTTCTGTAAGAGCGCTTGGAGATGAATTAGTATCAGTATTAAAAGATTCAGGTATCACTGTGTATGAGCTATCAAAGTCAGAAAAACAGGCTTTTAAAGATATTCTCCTTCCACTTCATACAAAACTAGTTTCAAATATTGGTGGACAGGCTCAAAAAATATACGACATCATTATAAAAGCTAAAGCAGAATTTAAAAATAAATAAACAATTTAGGGTGTGATTTGGAAAAATTAATAAACTTTTTAAATAGGTTTGAAAGATATTTGGCTATTCTCTTTATGGGTCTTATGACAATTTTAGTTATATGTGATGTTCTTTCAAGAGAAGTTTTTAATAAAGGTATTCCTTGGGCCCAAAAATCTGCAGTATACTTTATGATCTGGGGGGGATTTATTGGGGCCATAATGGTTGCTAATAAAGCTCAACACCTTAGACCTGAGATTGCCGATAAACTTTGGGGAGAAAAAGGTAAGTATCTTTTTGTAAGAATTCAAAATCTTTTTATGTTTATATTTTGTGCAGTATTTACTTATGTTGCGGTTCAGTATGTTTCAGAGTCGTTTGTGTTTGGAGATAAATCAGTAGTCCTCCAAGTTCCTTTATGGGTTTTACAATTAGTAATCCCATATACATTTGCTTCCCTTGGAATCAGAAATATATATTTCTTCCTTAATCCTGCTAAGCAGTTAGAGCTTAAAAAGGAGTATGCATAATGTTCTGGGGATTATTATTTCTAATTATAATTATATTAATACTTGTTGGTCAGCCATTATTTGTCATTATGGGAAGTATCGCAGCTCTTAGCTATCACTTTGTTTCTGAAGAGGGAGTAAGTATTGTTATTGGCGATATCTTTTATGCGGCCAATAAGGAAATTCTCTTAGCAATCCCTCTGTTTGTTCTAGCTGGTCAAATAATGACCAAAGGCTCTATTGCTCACCGTCTTATAAATATTGCAAAAGCGATTACAGCTCCTATTCCTTCAGGACTCGCTATCTCTTCTGTTCTATCATGTGCAGTTTTTGCAGCGATCAGTGGTTCTAGTCCAGTAACATTAATTGCAGTAGGTAGTATTCTTTATCCAGCTCTTATTAAAGCTGGATATGATAAAAAACTTGCTATGGGAATGTTAAGTGTTGGTGGAACCTTAGGTATTATAGTTCCTCCTTCTATACCGATGATCATTTTTGCCATTATGGCTCAAGTCTCTGTTGTTGATTTATTTAAGGCAGGTATTGGCCCAAGTATTATCCTTATTTTTCTACTTTGCATTTATGCATTTGCTAGGGCACCAAAGGGAAGTAGAGGAAAATGGGATACACAAGAGTTTTTAAAATCATTGAAAGAGGGAATCCTTTCAATGTTTATGCCTTTTGTTATCTTAGGCGGGATTTATTCAGGATTCTTTACAGCAACTGAATCAGCAGCCATTGCAGTGTTATATGCACTTATTGTAGAATTCTTTATTCATAAAGAAATGAAACTAAAAGATATTCCAATATTATTAGAAGAAACAGCAGGTCTACTAGGAACACTATTTTTGATATTAATTTTGGCGATGAGTTTTAATAAATTTATGACTTATGAAGAAATTCCTCAAAATCTTGTTGTTATTATGACAGGTTTAATTTCGAGTAAAATCACGTTTATTCTTGGTGTAAATGTACTACTCCTTATTGTTGGATGTATAATGGATATCATGAGTGCTATTTTAGTGCTTGCTCCTATACTAACTCCTATGGCCGTATATTATGGAATGGACCCAGTTCACTTCGGTATAATGATGATTGTTAATTTAGAAATTGGTTATATAACCCCTCCTATTGGTATAAACTTGTTTGTAGCGAGTTCAATATTTAAAGAAAACCTAAGTACTGTTATTAAGTCTGTAGCTCCTCTACTATTTGTTCTGATTTTTGGGTTATTATTAATTTCATTTATTCCAGAAATATCACTGTTCACAGTTACTAAATGATTAGAGTCTTAATATTTCTATTCTTTTTTACGAATATAACATATGCATCAACTCAATTAGAATCTCATATTGATGATATTGAGATGAATGATTTGGCTCAGATCATAGAATCTAGATATATAAGAGTGTTAACAACAAAAAATTCATTTGATTATTATATTTATCAAGGTCAACATAAGGGCTATCAATATGAATTAATTAAAAAGTTTGTTGCTCAATTAAATAGAAAATTCTTAAAAGAATCACCCATTAAAATTCAATTTGAAATGATACCCGTTGATTACGATAAATTGATCCCTATGCTTAATTCCGGTAAAGGTGATTTAATCGCTGCGAATTTAACAATTACAAAATCAAGAGCGGATAAAATATCTTTTTCAAAACCATACTTATTTAGTGATGAGCTCATTATTAAAAATACTAATATTAAGAAAATTTCTACAGTTCATATTAGAAAAAGTAGTAGCTATTATGAATCTTTAAAAAAATCAAAATATAATTATTCTATTACACCAGAGAGCTTAGATACAGTAAATCTAATTGAGCTGGTATCCCTTGGTCAATATGAAGCTACTGTATCTGACACTGTTTATGCTAAAATATCTAAAAATATTTTTGAAAATATTTCCATTCTAGCAAAACCCTTAAAATCTAAACAGAAAATAGCATGGGGTGTAAGATATAAATCACCTAAGCTTCTTAAAGAAATCAATTTATTTATTCCAAAAATAAAAAATGGAAGTTTTTTAGGGAATATGCTTAAAAAAAGATACTTCAATGATGTTAGTCGAACACTTAGTAATCAAAAGAAAAAAAGAATATCTAGGTTTGATAAACTTATTAAAAAATATGCCAAAAAATATAGCTGGGATTGGAGATTATTAACTTCTCTTTGTTTTCAAGAATCTAGATTTAATCAAAAAATAGTTAACAAGTGGGGGGCCATCGGTTTATTCCAAATTAAACAAATGACGGCAAACGAGCCCTATATAAATATTCCAAACATTAAAGGTTCTGAAAACGTTGAAAATAATATTCATGCCGGAGTAAAATATCTTTCATGGATAAAAAATCGATACTTTAATAAAAAGTCTATTAAACTAAAAGATCAGTACCGTCTAACTATGGCCGCATATAATGCTGGTCCTGCTAGGGTCCGAAAGGCCATAAAGCTAGCTAGAAAAATGAAATTAAACCCAAATAAATGGTTTCGAAATGTTGAGTATGCAATGGCCAAAATGCGCAAGATGGAGCCAGTAACTTATATAAGTGAAATTAATAAACGCTTTGTAAGTTATAAAATATTAGGTTTCTAACTTTATTTCGTATAAGTGTGTCTCATTATTTGAAATAATTTCATTTCTTCATGTACTGAACTAGATGGACATCGATTGATCACTATACCATCTTGAATGACCTTTATTTCTTCTTGAGTAGACTCTATAGGTTTTTCTGTGTCTCGTGTCGAAACATTATAAATAGAGGCCAGTACGTCTCCTTTCTTATACATATCTCCAGGAGAAATATTATAGTCCACTAAACGTCCGCGGGAGAATAGATAGTTTGATCATTTTCAAGTTTTGAGTAATGAGAGATTATTTTTTTTGGTTCTTCTTTAATAAGACCCTTAAATTTAAATAATTAATAATACTCTCAACATCATCTGTTGCTGATTTCATACAAAATTTTACTTCACTTTCAAATTCAAGTGTATAAGATTCAATATCGAGATCAATATCCCGGCTTATTTCTTTAAAGGTATTTTGAAGATGAATCCAGGGTATAAATCCAGGTTCATCCATGGCACCTGCAAATACACTTGGCACTCTCTTCACCATAATCTGAAGCATATAAATACCTAGTTGCAGTAGGTCCTGTATGAAGATCAAAAATTCCGTCTGCTTTTGCAGCAAGTTTTTGTAGAAAAAGATTTAATTTATTATTATTAGATATTTTCTTTTGAATTTCAAATTCAGTCACATGTTTCAATCGTTGATTTTGAAAACGATTTGAATTCTTTTTTGATATTTGTCCAAGATTAATTTTTTTATTGAAAAAAATATTTATAATTCATCCTTATAAATTTGAAAAGTATTAATATAATTTATTCCAGTTATCACCAGTTAAGGATTATACCTCTCAAAAGTATAAGTACCGTGTTCATTGTTTGCTGCCCAAGGATTTGCTAGGGGAACAAAGGTAATTGATCCATGAAGTTCGATTTCTTTTAACTTTTCCATTTCATTAAATCTTCCATTCAAAAGAATTTCTAGGAGGTCTGGGAATCATTATATCATCGTCATACTTTATAACTTCATCAGGAAGACCACAACATAAAAAAGAGGCATAGATTCTGTAAATCCATATCATATTAAAAAAATGGCTCATCAAATCTATCAATAACTGGATGTAAACTTTTTAAAGCTTCCATGCTAATCCTATTTTTTATCTTAAAAATTGTTCTAATTCTAAGGCATCATCAGTTTTATCATCTCGATATTTGATTATAACTGCACATTGAAGATTGATGCTTAACTCCTTGGCCCAAGGAAGTTTATCACTCACAGGCCTTGACCCTGGTACTACAACGGCGTTTGCCGGTATACCATCTTTAGCGTTAAACATCTTTTCGTTTACACAGTCATATACTGGAGTTCCTTTAGATAGAATTACTCCTGGAGCTATTACAGCTTTTTCGCCAACCATAACACCTTCAACAATTACGGCACCTGCTCCAACAAATGCATTGTCTTCTATAACAACTGGACTCATTCCAATTGGTTCTAGTACTCCACCAATTTGTACTCCAGCAGAAAGATGAACATTCTTACCAATTTGAGCACAACTCCCTACAAGAGCATGACTATCAATCATCGAACCTGAGTCTATATAGGCTCCTATATTTATATATGCTGGAGGCATGATAATTACACCAGCGGCCACGAAACTTCCGGCCCTAACACTTGATCCACCTGGAACTAAACGTACCTTGTCAGCTGGAGTAAAACTTCTTACTGGAAGATTATGTTTATCTACAAAACCCGGATAATTAGTTTTACCCATATCAGATAATTCACCTGCTTTAAAAGCTTCAAGTATTGCTTGTTTAACTTCTTTATTGGCAACCCAGTTACCATTTGTATCTTTATTTGCCGATCTTACTTCACCTTTTTCTAATAACTGAATTGTTTCTTGCCATGATTTCATATATTACCTTTGTTCTTTAAACCACTGTTTAATATTATTATTTGCTTTATCCACTGGTGCTATATCTTCAAGGTCTGCACTTGCTAGAGGTGGCATCATTGTATTTGTTTTAATTCTTTTTTCAATTGCTAGGATTGATTTTGTAGGAACTGGGTTAGAAGCTATAAAAAGTGATTTAGCAGCTTCTTGCCATAAGTCTTTATGATCGAAATTTTTATTTAGGCACTGAGATACATATTCATGTGTCTCTTTTGGCCATACATTAGCTGCAACAGAGATTAATCCATGAGATCCATTTAATGCAAAATCTGGAAATAAACCGTCGTCTCCGCAGTATACAGGTTTGTTATCTGAAGCTTTTAAATATTCTTTGAAATGTTCAACAGAACCGCTGGCCTCTTTTATTGCCCAGTAATTCTTATGATCTTTTAACTTTGAGACAGCTTCTAAACTTAAAGATGTTCCTGTTCTCTCTGGTACATTATAAAGCATTACTGGCCTATTCGTTAAGTCCATTAAAGTTTTAAACCAATTGTATTGTCCTATGTTTCCAGGTTTTGCATAGATAGGTGTTACAAAAAGTACACAGTCTATATTTTTTGTATTTAAATACTTAACCCATGATTTGGTATCTACAATATTATGACCACCCACTCCTATCATAATAGGTGCTTCTAACTTTAGCTTTAGTGTAAAATCTATTATTTTCTTTCGATCTTCGAGTGTAATATTTAGTGCCTCTCCAGTACTTCCAAGTACTAGAATTCCATTGTTCGCTTCATTTTGTTCTCTTAGAAGATTCCCAAAGGATTGAAAGTCTACAGTTAGATCTTCATTGAACGGAGTTACGATTGCAGTCCATAATTTATAGTCATTTAAGTTCATAAGAGCCCTTTTTTAAAGTTTTAATTTATTCTTTACAATTTCGTTAAAGCTATTTAAACCAAGAGGAATATTGCTGTCTTCATTCATTATTTGGGCGGCCCAAAGAGCTCCTCTAGCAAATATTGATCTATCTTTTGCAGAATGATTTAATGTTATTACTTCATCATCACACTCAAAAGTTAACTCATGATCTCCGATAACATCACCAGTTCTAGAACTTGTTATTTCTGCTTTATGTCCAAGCCATTTTTCAAAACTAATTGCTGTTCCACTTGGAGCATCCTGTTTTTTTGTGTGATGTATTTCATGAATTTTAAAAGTTGAATCTGGAAAAAGTTCGGTGGCTTTTGATAGTGTTTCAATCATTTTTTTTACTATATTCATTCCAAGTGAAAAATTGTGAGCATATATCCATGATAATTTATTATTTATTAAAGTTTTATCTATATCTTTAGGCCAATCAAATCCTGTTGATCCTGTTATAACTGGAATTTTTGATTCTATCAAAAGTTGTATATATTCTGAGAATACGGGGCCTGGTAAAAAGGATATAATGATATCGTGTCCAGATAGACTTTCTAGTTTCGGTTTATCTTTAGAATCAAATACTGTAACATTTGGATCTAACTTTAGAACCTCTGCGCCAGTTTTACCCTTACCCAGCAGTGCTATTTTCATTGCAACATCCTATAAATTTATTATGTAAACTTTGAATCGCTTTTTCACTGTCATCATCACTAACTAAAATGTTGAAGTTATAATCACTTGCACCCAAACACATCATTCGAACATTTAAGCCTTCTATAGAGTTAAATATGTTTTGTGCTACGCCTGATGTTTCAGTTATATAATTACCAATAAGTGAGACTAAAGCGTAACCGGTTTCAAACTGAACTTCACCAATCTCTCTGAGCTCATTTAAAAACTTTGTATTATTAATTGTTGTCTGTTCAACAGTTACTGCAACTGAAATTTCTGAAGTTGTTACACAATCGACACTTATTCTATATTTTTCAAATACATTAAAAATTCTACTCATAAATCCAAATGCATTTAACATTTTTGGAGTTCTTATCATTAACATTGCTTGATTACTTCTTTTGGCAATTGCTCGTATAAGCGGAGAGCTATCAGCCTTTTCTTTAATCCATGTACCTTCTTTATCTTTGTCATAGCTACTTCCAACAAAAACTGGAATCTTCTTTCTCATAGCAGGAACTAATGTCGTAGGATGAAGTACTTTTGCACCGTACTGGGCCATCTCACTTGCTTCATCATAACTTATTTCATTTATTGCTAAGGCTTCTGAACATATTCTAGGATCTGTAGTTGCTATACCTGCCACATCTGTCCAAATTTCTAAAATATCAGCATTTATGGCTTCTGCTAGTAATGATGCTGAGTAATCACTTCCTCCGCGTCCTAAAGTTGTAGTGGCCCCCGTTTCATCTGATCCTATAAAGCCTTGTCCTACATACATTACAGATCCATCGGTATTGATATTTTGTTCTGCTAGCTTTTGAATTTGATTAATAAGTGGTGTCGCACAGCCGTGATGAGAGTCAGTCTTTATTATTGTTCTTGAGTCAAAAAGTTGTATCGACTTATTTGGATTAATTATTTCAGATTTTAATACTTCTGAAAAAAGGAGGGAGGAAATCCTTTCTCCGAAACTTAAAATTTGATCTTTTGCTCTTAATGAACACTCTTGAAGTAAAAAGACACCACGAGATAAAGTTTCTAATTCATTAAAAAAAAGTCTTAGTTGTTCCGCCATGACCTGATTGTCATCTTGTGCTTTTGTAATACTGTTACATATTTCAAAATGTTTTTCTCGTAATTGGAATAATGTTTTTTCACATTCATTCCAATTACCATGTTGGGCATTATCAATTAAACTAACAAGAACATCTGTGGTTTTATAAGTTGCTGATACAAGCACAATTGTTGAATTTTGTTCTTTTACAATATTAGCAGATCTAATCATTGATTGATGATCTGCCATAGAACTTCCGCCAAATTTTGATACAATTACTTTGGAACTAACAATCTCACTCATAAATCTCTCCTAGAGATTAACAACAAAAAGTAGGAAATTTCTTCAAGGAGAGTATTTGGTCTTCTCCCTAAAGCTCCCCATATTCAAAACTAAGTATAAAGTTTTGATATGACAGTTAAAAGGATTCAACCTAATTAACCAGCTCGAAATTAGTTAAAATAATTCAAGCTTCGGCGATAACTTTCTGGGTGATTGATCATCAAGATTTAACTCTTTACTAATCACTTACTTAGTTTCGCTCCTCTTCAGGTCTTTAAATCTTATTCGACTAGTATTAAAATTACAAGTTTACATTTAAAATAAAAGCTAAGAATATTATTAAAAGATCACATGAAACTTAATGAAAAAAGAAGAAGGAATGATAATGAAAAAAGTTGGAATTGTGGGATATAGAGGTATGGTTGGTTCAGTATTAGTTGAGCGAATGAATCAAGAAGGTGATTTTGATAAGATAAATTCCTATCTTTTTTCTACATCACAGTTTGGGAAAGATGCACCAAAGCTTAAAAATTCTCATTTAATTTTAAAAAATGCAAATTCAATTCAAGAGTTAAGTGAGATGGATATTATTATGTCATGCCAAGGCGGGGAATATACAAACACTATTCATCCACAACTCAGAAAAAATGGCTGGAACGGATACTGGATCGATGCAGCTTCTTCTTTGAGAATGAAAGATAACTCTATTATTGTACTTGATCCAATTAATGCAAAAAATATTGAAAAAGGAATAGATGCTGGCATCAAGGATTTGATTGGTGGAAACTGTACCGTGAGTTTAATGCTATTAGGACTTGGAGGCCTTTTTAAAGAAGGACTAGTTGAATGGATGACTTCTATGACTTATCAAGCCGCTAGTGGTGCAGGTGCCAAAAATATGATTGAACTACTAAATCAGATGAAGTTCTTTAGTGATGAGTACAAAAGTAATCCTGCGATGGGAGCTCTTGAACTCGAAGCTCATATGTCTAAAAAGTTTAACTCTAAAGAGTTTCCAAAAGAAAACTTTGGCCATTCACTAGCTTTAAATCTTCTGCCTTGGATAGATAAGAAACTAGATTCCGGACAGTCAAAAGAGGAATGGAAAGCACAAGTTGAAGCCAATAAAATTTTAAATTCTAAAGATATTATTCCAATTGATGGAACATGTACAAGAGTGAGTACTTTAAGATGTCATTCACAAGCTTTTACTATAAAGCTAAATAAATCGATTGATATAAATACTGTGAACGAAATTATAGGTTCACATAATGATTGGGTTCAAGTTATAGAAAATAATAAAGAAGAAACTTTGAAGAACTTAACACCCGAATCTGTTACAGGAACATTAAAAATACCTGTTGGTAGAATTAGAAAAATGACAATCGGGGATAGATACATAAACGCTTTCTCTGTTGGAGATCAACTATTATGGGGAGCTGCTGAGCCACTTAGAAGAACATTGCAGTATGTAATTTAGTCTATTTTAATTATAAGCTTTAAGTCTGAGTTTCCTTCAGAATCAAATGTTTGATATAAAGCTTCTGTATTATTTTTTACTGTCACTTGTGGTGTAGCAATTACCTTTCCCATTTCAATAATTATTAATTCAACTTTATAAGTTTCATTATCTAAC
>Ga0209712_10004529_pt1 | contig 11029 bp, 11 predicted proteins | sample ArcOceMetagenome_FD_187443 | JGI IMG/M metagenome (GOLD analysis project Ga0209712, IMG submission 187443) | Marine eukaryotic phytoplankton communities from Arctic Ocean - Arctic Ocean - Greenland ARC118M Metagenome (SPAdes) (version 2) | ecosystem: Environmental > Aquatic > Marine > Oceanic...
TATAGTAAGAAAATTTTAATGTATCTGATATGTGAAATCAAATTTTATTTGACTAAAACAGCAGGTTTTTTTTATGAAGACAAAAATAATTAAAAATATAGTCGGCCCTTTAGAGATAAATCCATCATTTATTAATCAAAATCTCTCTACTCTCATCGTAGATGGTGGTAAAAATCATAAGCTAAACCTCAAAGAATCTCTAAGTATTGGCGACTCTGATTCATCATTTAGCCCTTGTGATATTCAATTATCCAAAGCGAAAGATGCCTCTGATCTCTACTATGCTTTGAAAGAACTAGACGGTAATGAAGATATAGTAGACTGCTACGGCCTTTATGGTAAAAGATTAGATCATCAAATGATGGTGATCGGAGATATTAATAATTATAATAAAGAGAAGATAACTATTTTTAATATATATTCAAAATATAGACTTGAACTTTCTATTTTACCAAAAGGGAGCCATAAACTTAATAGGAAGGGACTATTTTCGTTATTAACTTTGAGAAATCAAAAAATAAGTATCTCTGGAGAAATAAAATATAAATTTGGTGTAAACTCTCCTGATACACTCGTAGCGTTATCATCTCATGGCCTAAGTAATGAAGCATTTGGTGAATTTACTCTTACTTGTTATTCTCCACTAGTTATATTTTACCCAGACAATGATCCAAAAGCTTAATAACTCCAACACTTCAATTGCCATATTAACCAGTGTATGGGATAGGTAAATCGTTTAAAAACAATCATTTGAGGGCTAATGAAAGCTATACAAAAATATTATAAATCTTTTGAACGTATGTTTGGAAGTATGAAGTTTGCCGTAACAATTATCTCTATATTTGCAATAGCACTTATCTATGGAACTTTCATGGAAAGCTATCATGGTGCAGAGTTTGCTAACAGACTTGTTTATAAGTCAAGTTTGTTTATGTTTATTCAATTGTTAATGTTTATAAGTATTGTGGTAGCAACATACGTTAGATTGCCTGCTAAAAAGTCTTTATATGGCTTCTATACGATCCATATGGGCTTAATAACCCTATTTATTGGATCATTCGTAACTTATATAAGCGGAATAGACGGAAGCTTAGAGTTGATGCCAAACACTCCCAGTAGAAAGATCATGGTTGATGAGGATTATTTGAAAGTTAGTCTTCTTAAAGATCAAAAATCGGTAAGGTTTAATCTTCCATTTAATGCTTTTCCCACAAAGATGGATGTCAATTACGAAAACAAGGTGAAGCTAGTGGAGTTTCTTCCTTCAGCAAAACTTGAAACGTACTGGGAAGAATCTAAAGTTCCAAAAGGTTCACTAGATCATGGATCGAGATATATGATCTTTAATGATAATGTATCACAGGACTTTACGTTATCTATTAACCCTTCGAGTGACTTCAAGTCAACTCAGACACTTGGATTACTAAATATACATTATATGCCAAGTAACTTGTATGAATGTTTTATAAAAAAGACTAAAACAGGGTTTTTGATATGGAATACAGCAAAAAACATCTGTTTTACCCCAGAAGAAAAAGGGATAAAGGTTTCTAAAACAGATAAAGGAACTAGTTTTCTTTCATTTGATAATGATGGTGAAACGCTTAAGTTCTTCCCTGATTTCTCACCTTTGCCAGTTAATGATGATCTTTCTAAAAGAATGGATAGCCCATTTAGAATATTTTCTAGAAATCTTTTCGAAAAGAAACCCCACCTATTTCTCTTTGGTAAGAAAATTGCCTTCTATAAAAAAAGATCTAGTTCATGGAAGGGTGTCTCATTTGAATCTAAAGAATTAATTAAGTTACCATGGATGCAGTTTAAATTACGCCTTTTAGAGCATAGAGATAAAATGACTCCATTTCAAAGACCAGTGTTTGTTAGGCCTATTCAAGATAAAGGCAAAATAATAGAAGGCGATATAAAAGCCGTAAAAGTTGAGTTATATGGCAAAGAGTACTGGGTTAGATCTGATGCCCCTTTAGCCCTTGCAAATGGGACTCAGGAAGTTCGATTTCAGTTTGTAAAAAAGGAATTTCCACTTCCTTATCAAATTACTCTTAAAAAATTTAAAATGGATACAAATCCGGGAACAAAGACTCCTGCCAGTTATGAAAGTTTTGTAGATCTATTAGATGGAAGAAATCAAAAGCCAGCTACTGAACACCATGTTTTTATGAATAATCCTTTAAAATATGATGATCTAACTTTCTATCAAGCAAGCTATTTTCCAGTAGGACCAGAAAGATACGCCAGTGTATTTAGCGTTAACTTTGATCCAGGAAGGCCTGTAAAGTATTCAGGTTCTATATTATTAGTCTTTGGATCTATGTGGCATTTTTATATTAGACGTAAAAAGAAGAAAAAAAATAAATCGAAAACTACAGAGGTAGCAAATGCATAAACTATTATTACTAATCGCCCTACTAACAGGACTTAACTTTATAAGTTTTAATGCCAATGCTGGTGTTTGTGAGCAAGAAAAAGACTTAAGAACTCTGGCAGTCCTAAATTCAGGTCGAATTAAACCTTTAATTGTTGCCGCCAATGAGTTTACTAAGATTGTTACTGGTAAAAAGTCTATAAACAAACTCAGTTCTATTTTTATCTTTTGTACTCTCTCTTTTGAGTCAATTAACGTTACAAGCGGACTAGACCTACCTATAAGAATAGATCATGTAGACGTTAAGAAGCTTCTTAAACTAAAAGAGGATGAAAGCTCAATTTCAGCAATAAAAGCTCGTGAATTCAAAGGTATGATTCGATCAGATATAATGCGTATTAAAGAATCCACTTCATATAAAAAAGCACTAAATCGCCTTTGGTTTAAGATTGATACTTTTGATAAAGCCTCAGCAGGAATGCTTTGGACTACTTCCAAGATGGTAAGTGGAATTCCTCTTAATGAAGCCTTTACAAACAACGATGCAAGCATAGAGAAGCTTACTCTTAATAGTAATCAATTTAGAGCTAATAATGAGAATACAATTGGGACAGAGCTTACATATACAAAGCTAAATATATTCTCAATTGCAATGATTCTGGCCCTTATAGCTATATTTGTAACTGTCTTAGTTAGAAACATAACAATTGGCTATATTCTAAGCTGGGTAGTTGTTCTAAGCGAAGTTACAGGAATGACTTTTAGAGTATTAATCTCAGGACGTGCTCCTATTACAAATATGTATGAAACCGTACTCTTTAGCGGATTTGGAGCCCTAGTCATAGCCTTAATCATCTATATCTTCAAAAAAGATAAGATCTTTATTCTAGGCGGACTTGGTTACAATATACTTTGTCTTTTTATGATGAAGTTTGCTGATGGCATGCTTACAGAGACTATCAGTCCTTTAGTTCCAGTATTAAGAGACAATTTTTGGTTATCTACACACGTAACAACAATTATCTTGAGCTATGCAGCTCTTGCTCTAAGCTGGATTCTAGCAAACATAGTACTTTTCAAACAAAGATTTTCTACAATAGAGAAAAAAGATTATAGATACTATGAAGACCTTGTTTATACTGCAACAAAAGTAGGTATTATACTTCTTGCTGCTGGAATTATTCTTGGAGGCGTGTGGGCCGATTACTCTTGGGGAAGATTCTGGGGATGGGATCCAAAAGAGACTTGGTCACTAATTGTTCTTCTATTCTATATTGCTGTACTCCATGGGAAAAATACATCTTGGATAACAACTCACAGGTTTATAGTTCTGTGTTCACTAGGCTTTATGACAGTCATGATGGCATGGTTTGGAGTTAATTACATACTTGCAAGTGGACTACATTCATATGGATTCAGTGAAGGAGGAGCTATTTTCTTAGGAACATTCTTTGTCTCGCAAATTGTATTTACTTCAGTAACTGGTTATAGAAAAAATGATAAATCTTAATTTCATATATATTTTAGTCATTCTTGCTCTTACCTCTTGTGCAAGTACAAGAATGAACGTACTTAATGAAATTAATGAAAAGAATATATCACAGGCATCAGTGCTTGATTTAGCTAGATCTAGCTATCTTCGAGGCTGTAGTGAGAATGCTGAAAAAATAACATTTCAAGATTGTGTTCTTAAATCAAAAGATCATGAAAAAGATATTAAACAAATACTTGATACAAAAATTGAGTAAATAAATAGGTAATTATGAAAAAGACTTTTAAATTAACAAATGGCAATCACAAACCTGCAAGAGCTGCAGATAAAATTAAAAATGAAATAAAAAAGTATCTTGTTAGAGAAAGAAATAAAGATGTTCCCGATGCTATTGATTTTTGGGACTTTGATTGTAGAATTGGAGACACTGAAGAGAATGCTCAGAGAGTCCATGTACACGATATAAGTAAATCAATAGATACTTATGTTGCAAAGGAAGCTGAATCATTTTATATGGAAATTCTAGCAAGACCTGGTTACAAACCAGCAAAGTAATCTTTAGATAAAAAATAGGCCAAATTTAATATTTGGCCTTATATATCTAAATTTGATTAATCAACAAATAAACGCTCAAAAAAACCTGGACCTTGTCTGCGATTCCTTCTTCTTTGTTGTCTAGGAGTTAAAGGAATTAATTCTTCTTTAGCTCTAAGATCTTCATCATAAATTTCACAATCTTCTATTTGAATGCCTTCATCATTAATCCAATCACTTTTATTAACCTTACTAGATAAAACTTCACCATCGTAAAAATCAAAGTAGTGTTTTTCACCATCATTGATCTCTTCAAAGTCCATTTTAAGTTTACGAGTTTCGTTAAAAACACTAACTAACTTAGATTCATCTCTTAAATAGTTTTTAAAGTCATAGCTATATGTAAGAACTCCATTTTGAAGTTCAGCATAGAAGTTTAAATCACCTTCATTATGCCAAACGGCAGGACCTGAAGCTGGTATGTAATATGTAAAAGCATCGTTTTTAATATATTCAAAAGTAATCTTATTCTCGAGTACTGTTGCTGGTATCTCAATCTGAACTTTATCATCAATATCATATTCTAAAGTACAGTTAAGCTTAATATCTGCGGCCTGCGCAAATGAGATAGAAGATAAGACGAGAGCAGATTTAATTAGAGAGTGCATAGAGGTAATCCTTATTTTAATTAGTGGGTATCTATCTATACTCGAAATTCAAATTTCACTCAATAACTGTGTAAAATCTATAAAGGTTAGATTGTAAAAAGTTCTTACTTTCCTTTAGAATGACAAAGAACATAACGATTTACCCAAGCACTTATAACCTCAGCTACAGAGCAAGAATCTTCTTTATTAGTAAGCATATGATCTGCACCATCTAAGCTAATAAAGTGTTTTGGATTTTTAGCTGCTTGATAAATTTAGCCTGCATTTACAATACCTACAATATCATCAACCTGGCCGTGAGATATAAGAAGATCACGATCTAAGTTTTTAGTACAACATTCTTGTTTATGTCATTTTAAATCGTCAAATAAGGATTTTTTCATACGAAATGGTCGTCCCCCAATATTAACCTGTGCTTCACCGGCGTGTTGCATGACTGTTAGAATGTCACCAAAATGATGAGTGACATGAGCTCGATCATCTTGTGCTCCGATTGTACAAACACCTCTGACCTCTAGATTTTTTTCTGCAGCAATGAATCTTCTACGTTAGAAGAAAAAGTAGTATTGCAAAATCCCCCTCACTATTACCTAGTCCCGTAAAATCAAAACGGAAAATTGCAAAACCTCTAAGCCATAAAGATCTTGCAATTCGCTTTGCCGCTAAAACATCTTTTGAACCATTAAAAAAGTGAGCAAAAAGAATATAAGCTCGTGGTTCCCTATCATCTGGAATATCAAGTCGAACACAAAGTTTTTCGCTAAGTGCTCCTGTAAAAGTTATTTTTCTCTGGCCATTAATATATTCCCTAGATTCGTTATAAAAAAAAACCCCAGCATAATGCTAGGGCCATTTTATATCAGATAATTAAATTAGATATTAGTAAACAATATATGGATTAATATTTTGTTTTAAAACTGCATTGAACATTTGAGTATTACCAGTCGATTCAAAATATCCAACTAATGCACCTTCAGTTCTTTTTTGTGCTGTATAAAATGATTCTACAAAACCAGATATCAAACTTTTGATATTACCGTTAAGTGGCAAGAATCCTAGTCCAACCTGACCTAGATTAAGTAGAGATCTAAATCTCTTAACTTTGTTTGGTTTATCAAAATTATATGCTTCAGACATTTTACTTGAGAATTGGTGCTTGTTATGACCTAAGTGAGAAATAATTTTTTCACCTTTATCATTAGTCATTTTTACAAAAGCAAAGTTTAACTTGTTACCCATTTGGTAAGTTGAGTTAGATCTTCTGATTCTAGTGTTACCAGCTCTAACAACTCCAAAGAATTTATCAAGTCCGTACATTTCCCAGTTAGCAGCAGCGCTGTTTGACTCTCCATAACCTGTAGCAGCTATTCTTGATTCATAAATTGAAGAGAATACTCTGTTTACTTCACTTTCACTCATGCCTAACTTTGTTTCAAAGTTTTGCATGTAGTGTAAAAGCATGTTTTGGTGAAATAATCTTTGCTCAAGAACTAAGTCGTGAACCTTAACGATAACAAAAGATACTAAGTTAAGTACCGGAATGTTATCAAATTTCTTTTTAGCAAAGTTGATTGCACGTCTTACAACTTCGTATGTAACATTCTTTCTATAAAAGAATCTTGCATCAGTCGGGTCAGCAATAATTGATAAATCTAACATTTTAAGTGCTTTTTTAAGATCAAATGCAAATTTCTTTAAAACTTCATGCTTTTGAATTGCAGCAAATGACTCATCTACATTAATTGTAGGGAGATTCTCAAGTGATCTTCTAACAACTTTAGCACTCTCATAAGCTTCATCGGACTTATCTGACTGAGAAACTAATTCTTCCATAAATGCATCTAACTGAGCTGTATTTACAGATTTGTCTTGTGATCTCATTCTTTCGATTTCTTCTTTTAGGTCGTTTTTAATCTGCATTAAATACGGTCTAATAGAAAATTTCTTTGTAAAAAATTTCATTTTAACTGCTGTGATTTCTCCGTTATCATTTTTCTTGATAACAAATCTCTTGTTGAAACCGTCCATGCTCATTGGTGTTGAACCAAATGCCTGAAGGCTAAAGACTAAACATAAAAGTGCTATCCTAGCTCTCTTCATAACTTTTCTCCTAATTCCGTGGATTATTGTTTTTATTTTTTTAAATAAATGTCCTGACCAATATGTTAGGTACATCATCCGTTTAAGACTAGAACTTTCTCAGTGATGTAAGAAATTATTATATACCCCCTTGTAAAACTAAACTGATTAGATTAGTTATAAAGAGTGAAGAAAATATGGATTTTAATATTACTAATTACAACAACAGTTATAGCAGGTGGATTACACCTTCCTGAAAATCGTTTATACATTCCAAAAAGAGATACAGGATATACTCAATATAATACTCCAAGCCTACACAAGAATTCAACGTACGTTCTTACATTTGATGATGGACCACATCCAGTTCATACTGCTAAAATTTTAGATATTTTAAAGAAGAATAAAGTACGTGCCACATTTTTTATCTTAACTAAAAAATTAAATAAAAAAACGCTTCCAATCTTCAAGAGAATATTAGATGAAGGTCATATAGCATCTTCTCATAATCATATTCATGACCATAATAATAGAATTCCAGAAGCTGTTTTTAAAAAGAATATTAAATCATCCATTTTAAAACTGGCCGAGTATTATAAGCTAGCAGGTCATACTATGGATACCTTCTACTTTAGGTTCCCATATGCTGAGTATGGAGGCCATAAAGGCTATCATCATATGAATGTTATAAAAGAAGTTTCAGATGAGCTATTTGGAAAAAACTGTATTCACTTTGTCTTTTGGGATATTGATTCTGGAGATTGGATTCCAAAGCTTACTCCGGATGAAGTATTTAAGAATATAAGAGCCCATCATATTGGTGGCGAGTTTACGACTTATAAAATTGGTAGAAATAATAATGGAAGAAAAGTTATCTTAAAGAAACCAGCCTATGTTAAAGATCCCACAGAAGGTGGAGTGATTCTTCAGCATGACATTCAAAAAAGAAGTGTTAAAGGTACAGAGTTATTTTTAAAGTATGCCAAAGAAAACTATATTGATATTGTTCCACTTACTTCTGTAGATGAATTTAGCTACTCGGGACTTAATTGTAAGTTACTAGAATAAATTAGAACCTAAAATAATACCAGCGACAATTAATATTGGATAACCAATCAAGCCTACATAGCTCAATAGAGTTAGTTTTTTAAATGTATTTTCTTTTAAAGCTACTAGCACATAAATTATAATGTCCATGATCAATATTACGACGCCAATTCCTATCATTATGCTCATAACTTTCCTAATTCAGACTACTTAAGGCAGACTGGAAACTGTCATAGTTTGAGACAGTATATATATAAAATTCATTTGCTAGACTTTATAGGCTCATACAGCGCTACAATTTAGAGGATCAGGAGATTTATGAAACAAATGCTAAGATATGCAGAAGTGAATAGATAGTAAAAATAAAAAATGCCATAAAAATGGTAAAAAAGAATAAAAAACAGCTTGTGAATTTAAGATTTTAAAATATGTATTAGATAGAGTTCCTACAAAACAATTAAGTACAGAAGTAATAGAAGATATGAAAGATTTTTATCTAGAACTTTATGGTGATAATCAAGCAACAGTTGACTGTGATTCTGAGCAAACAGCTGAGCTTTTTTTTGGTGGATATTTTTTAGAGATCACTACACTCATAATGGAAAATCAAGTTTAACTAGCCGATTAAACAGTTTAACCGAGCATTTAACTAATCTAATTTGATATATCTCCGATACGTATTAATGCGTAAGGAGCTTAGTATGTCTGCACCAGTTCATTTCTATTTAACATTTAATCCATTTTTAAATTCAGGCTATGAACATGAATATACTCAAGCCCATGAGTTCCATGATTTACTTCTAGAAGAAGTTGAAAAGAATAAAGAAGCATCTGTATTTTGGGGTAAAATGATAGGCTCAGGTCGAAAATCAGACCTAGATATTGGATCTTTTCAAAAAGAAATTTCAAACAATGCTGAAAACGGAGAGAGTACGCATCTCTATATTACTGACTTTCAAAATATTTGGGTTACAAAAGTAAAAGCAGTTACAAATACGATTCCAAAAGAAGCTAAAACATTATCATTTTACGAAGGCAAAAAAGTTGAAGTGTGGTTTGAAATAACTGATATGACTCTCCTTGAGCATAACCATGAAGAAACAGCAAATAAATTAAGTGAATTATATATTGATAATAAAATGAGTAATCTTACAATAAATGGACTCTCCCCCTTTACTACAGGGATCAAATATCCATGTTTTATTCAAGATTTATCTGAAGAACAATATTTTGATGAACTAGACACAGATGAATTCTCACACTTCATATTAAAACCAAATGCAGCAGTAAATACAAAAGGAGCAGACCATATTCTTAGATGTATTCACACTTATGCTATTCATGAAACAATGTATAAGAAGCTACCTCATGCTGCAAAAATAGAAATAGAATCAGCAGAAATAGATATGATGGAACAAAGGCGACATAACGTTGGTAGAATTTCATTTGGCTATTTAAAAGCGTTAGAGATAATAATGAATGATTTAATCATAGGTCATATAAAAAGAAACGGTTTTGCTAATGACTTTTTTGTAGACACGACCTGTGCTCCACCAAAACTCTTTATAAATCAAACAAAAGATTATTATATACCTCTTAAACAGTTTCATAAAAACTTTTCGATAAATGCGATTTCACATTTTGTAGATAAGTGTAATACACAAAATAGTTTAAGTTTTAAGAAGGCCTTCTCAGAGCATAAACAATTTATCAAGTTTATGACAGGTGATCTTCAAAAGATTATAAAGGAAAATGACTTTATAGGTATCAGGAATAAGCTTGCACATAACGATGGTAAAATTGAAATTCATGATGCGATGGCGATAAGAAACTTAATTCTTGGAGTTGGCTGTAAAGGGATTATAAATATGGCCTATCAATGTTTTTATCCAGAGTTGTATAAACCGCTGATTAAGGTTCAAAGCGAACCAGATAAAAAATCATCTGCACCTATTGCTGGTAAATTGAAACTGGTTGGGTAATTATTTGATAAATTAGCGAGACTTTAAACTAAGAGGACGTTGTGGAAAAGTGATCCCTTTATCGTGATCCATATTCCATCTATCAAGAAGATATTCTTGTCTTTCAACTCTGTAGTGCTTTAAAGATTCATCTAGACCATTTAATTTACTTTGAAGCTCAACTTGCAAAAGAAGGTTCTCTTGTTTAGTTTGTAGTAAGTTATCAATCGCCAATTGTTTTTTACGACGAAGCTCATTAATCTCTGTATCGTATTTAGAAGCAGTTTTCATTTTTTGCTGATCATAAGTCCATAAAAAATGATTAATACCATTAAGTTGTTTTAAAAAGCCTTCTTTTCTCAGAATTAAGATTTCTCTAAACTTACTGGCCTCAAACACTCTTTGCGCCAAAACTTTAGATTCTAATTTCAACTGAACACCTCTTGGAAAATACTTAGTTGTATCCCAGCAATATCTAAAGTCTTGTACATATACTGTGAAGTAAAAATCCTCTACTGCACGAACAGTTGCTCTACATGGTGTTTCTGAATCATGATTATTTACATAGAAATATACAGGATCACCTGATTTGAAAAATTTGGTATTATTATTTTCGACTTTAATTTTTAAAATTCGACCAGATTTATCTTTATCAGAAACTCTTCCCATGAAAGTTTCATAATCAACTTTTGGGTCTATAAAAGCATTATTGTCTGGATCAGTAACACCAATACTAGGTAAATCAGGAACAGCTTGCACTGCAAAAACATTGTTACACATCACAATAAAAGAGAGTAAAATAATATTTAGAAATTTTTGGCCATAATCCATCATTACTCTTAGTATGAAGCAAATTTTTAATAAT